>ERZ772831.1171-NODE-1171-length-25752-cov-13.076663_pt1 | contig 25752 bp, 30 predicted proteins | sample MGYA00580858_ERZ772831 | MGnify/ENA primary metagenome ERZ772831 (study PRJEB29015, sample SAMEA2737694) | human gut metagenome | biome: human gut; feature: human-associated habitat; material: faeces | place: China | collected 2012 ... | reverse complement strand
ACACCCCACTTGTTAGATAGTATATCATACTGTCTAACAAATGGGGTGCAGTTCACTTCTCCATTATAACGACTATCAAGCCACAAATCTTGCGTCGTTCCCAACGTTATATGCAGAATTTTCGCTACGTAGTCCTCGTATGCCTCCTCGCCCCGCTTTTTTGTATTCTCAAGCAGCTTCGAATAAAGATCCCTTTGATTCTTCAAGTTCAGTTTGGCGATCCGGTTGATTTCCAGTTCCCCCTGACTGCTAACTCGAGTAAGTCTGCGCAAATCCAGCCGTTCCGGTGCTACAATATAGTGCTCGACAAATGTCGCATAATCTTTGTCAAAGAGTTCAATTGCATCTAATTGTGCGTCGATATGTTGTATCAATGTGTATAAGTCGCTCCCAAGCGGGCAGCTGAGATATAGATTTACCTTTTCACCTGTTTTTCTACGTTTTCTTCCAAGAACCTGCTGAATCAGCGTCTTGTCATGCCCGAAAATTACGATATTTTTTAATTTGTCGTCCTTGAAATTTACACCTGCATCAACAACTGCCGTTGCGATACAAACCTTTTCCTGAAATTTCTCACTGCGACATATGTCGATCCACCGTTCAGGTGTTGTTTCACGTTCTATCGTATTCAGCATACAAATTTCTCCAGAAAGAGCCTGCTGAATTTTCTGACCATGTTGAATCGACGGATCGAAAATTAGCCACTTATTCTCGGATTTATCTGAGTTAATCTCACTAATTATACAATCTTCATTATGAAACAAGGATAGATTTACATAATCGTATGTCGCTTTAAGTTTATAGACGTGAATTTGAAAATCAGACAAGCAGTTAGTCAGCAAGGGCAAAATATCATCCGCAGTGGCCGTCAAGAAAATCTTTTTGCAGCCACTAAAGTAAGAGACTAACTTATCAAGCACGAAACCGGTATAACTGCAAAAAAGAGCATCGGCGTAAAGTGCTTGTGGCTCATCGAAGCAGACAATGTCGAAGATGTTTTTTGAGAATTTGCCTGAGATCATCTTCCGGTAAAGACCTGCAAAAGTCAAAACCGTAATGTTTCCAAACGTTTCCGTTTCCATAATTCCTGTGTCCGTATACCGCGCTGTTTCACCGCCAAAGTAGGAAGCGTTCAACATACGGCGCTTCAGTTGCGCATTGATCGCCATCCGGCTGCTGACATATAGAATCTTAGTTTCCTTTGAGCGGGTGAATACAGTCTGTTCCATCATGCTAGTTTTCCCAGCTCCCGTTGGTGCTGCGATGAAAAAGACTTTCCGGTACCCATACTCATCGTCAAGGTACTTCTCCAAAGCGCGTTGAATCTGATTCATGCTTTTTACATCATGCTTGCACGGCGCGCTCGATTCCATTCCCATGACTACTGTTTTGATCGAATTCATAGGCCATCCTCCTTATTGGAATTTATGGCCTGATTATATCGTGTCGGGTTTTAACTTTTTAGGATAAATATTAGGGGTAGCCCACGTAACGTAAAAGGCACTTCCAAGGATTATTCCTCGGAAGTGCCAGTGTTTTTTCTAGGCATATACAGTTCTCCAACTAATTTTCGATAATACGAAAGCGATTTCCCCGGCCATTCTCTGGTAAAATCGGATTTCCTTTGAGAAATACCATAGGAATCAAAGATGGGGTATTCTATTTTAATAGCCTGATATAGTTCGTCAATGAGTGCATCTTCAGATTGATCTAAATTCTCCCGGCCAAACGTTTTCAAAATATTGTAAGAAATGAGGCTCATTACCAAAAGATTGTTGCTTTCTTCGTCTCTCTGCGTTTTATCCCACCCCGGAATCGCAGCGATATAACGTTCAAAGAATAAAATAGGGTGTCTGGATACCGTAATCGAGCGCTCCCCCACCGGAGTGAGTATAGGGATTGCGCACTTACCAGCCATCCACCCAGCAAACGGGTAATATATCTGAAGCAATTCCTCAAAAGTGAGATTTTTCTGCTTTGAAAAGGAGACTGACAGTTGATACAGAAGCTCGATTCCACTATCATTTTCGAGGTTATCTAGGCTAATGGCTTTCGCAACGTACAAGCTCTTATCATCTGAAAAAGTTTCATTTTGTATAATGTTTTTGTAAAGAGCCTTGTCATAATTTGCATAGTAATCAACAATATCACTATTTTTGTAGTTTTTATAGTTGTGAAATCGGTATGGGCTTTGGCCTTTTTCAACGTTCCAATCAAGAAGCATTTGATGTTGAACAAAATGAAGCAAGTTCATAGGAAGTCCGCCACGCTTACTGTCCAAACCATCAACCTTGTTGAAAGCAGGTAACCTATCTTTAGCGGCACCTTTATAATCTTTTGCCTTTTCTGCACGATACACCTGAAGCTTTGCGCAGAAAGATCTATACGCAGAATCATCGTCTTCATCTGTGAGCATACCGTGCTCGATTAAAAAGCCACGAAACGGTTTTGTGCTCATTTTCTTAAAAACTGCACTTCTCAAAAGTTCAAAATGAAGAAATGCGGAAAATTCCTCCAAACTAATAACACTCGGCAATCTTATACTTGATTCTGTTTCGTTGAGATTGTCAATCATACAACTAATAATCTTAGAAATTTCCTGTAATGATGGTATCGTCACTTTTAGCACCCACTTCCGCATTATGTTGTCAAAAGCATTTTTGTCACATCTATTATAATTCAAATGACAAAATAAGCTACCTTGACAAATTATATAATACCACGCTTCTGTGGACTTGGAAACAGCCCGTCATAACAAAATCAGTCTATATTCAAGAAATCATCCTTAGCATCTTCATCCCAATGATTGATGTTTGAACACGGATCTGACCAGCACACATCCACATGAAGTTTGGGATATTGTTGTATAATGGCTTCTCGAATACGAAATAATGCAGTTTTATCATCCTTGAACTGAAGTCCGGTCAGGCAGCTTGTCGTATTAACGACCATATGAATATGCGGCCGTTTTGTATTTACATGGAGCGCATACAGCAGCTGATACTCCTGCAAAGTATCCCCTGCAAGCTGACCAACGCCAAGCAAGCCCTCATATCCATTTATGACATCCAGCTCCCACGCTTCTACACTGAATACATAATGGCGCAGCTGTCTGCACTGAACTTTTCCGTAGGCAAGCTTGACCGCCAGCATCTGCTCATATGCATAATCTGCAATACAACCATAGCCATAAGCTTCAACCTCATGACTTCTGATATATGCACATACCCTTTTCAAACACGATTCATCAGGATGCTGTTTCAAATGCCTTATATCTGAATAATTGTTTTCGATCAGAACAAGCCGCGCCATAAGGTCTCCACCTCCTCCAGCAGCATTTCTCTGACGGCATCTGAGACATCTGCCGTTTGAATCTTGCGGGTAAGATTGTATGCAGTCTTTACTATATTTTCCTGATTATATATTGCTTTGTCAGGGTTCATAATCAGACGTTCCAGATATTTTGATGTTGACATATTATATCTTTGTGCATCTAAATCTAATTTTGTCCATACATCTGTTTGTAGCCTAAATGATTTTACGGTTTTTTTGATTTCTTTCTTCATATTCTACCTCCAAGACAAACGTTGGGAAGAATGCTCTATTTGTAAACATTTGAGCATTCTTTACTGTGTAGTTCTCTTGAAAGTAGAAAAATACAATGAAAATACTTCATTTTAACACCGCTTTTCATCTTGCAGCTTATCGCTCCGACTCGTGCCAGCGTTCCAACAGTTCCAGTGCAAACAGCACGCCTTTGGAAAAGGCGGCAATTGCCTCCGCAACTGCCGCCCATGAAATCATTTTACTGCCTGCCGCATACCGCCGAGCAGCAGAACCGCCGCTGTCAGCAGGAATCCCAATACATACCAGATCATACCTGTACCTCCTTTTTGTTTGCAGATTTTTTGTAGTCTCTCACCTTGCGATAAAATGTGCTGGGTGTCAGTTCTAAGCGCCGCTGCGCCTCCACAGCCGTCATTTCACCATTCTGCCACTGCATAACTACTGTTTCAAATGCGGCACGCTGGATGGGTTTACGGCCTTTGTAAACGCCATTGGCTTTTGCGATGGCAATTCCCTCGCGCTGCCGCTGGAGAATATATTCCCGTTCCAACTCCGCCACCGCGCCGAACACCGTCAGCATGAATTTGCCTGTCGGCGTGGTCGTGTCAATGGCCTCTTTCTTCGAAACGAACTGTACTTCCTTTTGCTGGAGCTGTTCGATCAGTTCCAGCAAGTCTCTTGTATTTCTGGCAAAACGGCTGATCGACTCTACAATGACGAAATCTCCTGTTCGGACAAATGCCATCAGCCGTTTCAGCTCCGGCCTGTCCATACTTTTGCCGCTCATGCGATCGATGAAAATCTGTTCCGCCCCCAGCTCCTGCATCAACACCTCCTGCCGGATGGTATTCTGCTCCTGTGTGCTGACCCGGATATAGCCGACTTTCATCGGACACCTCCTGTGCCATTAGGGCGTACCCATCTGGGGCAGTCAAAGCTTCTGTCAATAGACTCGGTTTTGCCCTTTTGGCAGATATCCCATCGTGACAGGAATCCTATTGACTCAAATCTCACCATAATAGAAAAACTCCTCAATTTCTTCCGGCTGCAATCCATCGGCCAGCATCGCGTCAATATCCTCCGACCGATACCCAAATACACCTGCCATCTCCTTGAGTTCGCGGACATAACTGCCGCCAGAAACCTTTGACCCCTTTGGCGCGGGCAAACTGTACGGCCAGCTGTAAAAGCTCCGCGTGTCATAAAGGTGACAGGTAGAGAAATGGCTGCGCTGATAAACTCCGTCAGGTGACAAGCATAGAATGTCTCCAGCCATGACGGGGATTTCCTCAATACTCCCGTGCAGGCTTTTCCGAACCTCATACAGCGCGTGGTTCAGAATCTCTTTTGTAGAGGCGTAGAGATATGCTTTTTGCTTTGGGAAGTGATACAGGCAAAAGGGATTGTTGCCGCGCACAATATACAGCTGCTCCTGCGCATCCAGAACTGTGTAGGTAAATGAGCCACGCAGAAGCTCCGATGTTTCCCGCAGCGTATCCAAATTCACGCCGTCGGCCTGCTCCAACAGCTGAACAATGACAAAGCTGTCTGTCTCAATTTGGGAGACAGGCAGCTTCTTTTCTCTCCGCAGCGGAAGATCGTTGTTTAGGATTCCGTTGTGTGCCAATGCAAACGTGCCATCGTCCGTCGTGCCATAGAACGGATGATTGTTGCAGTTCTGCTTTTCAGAACCCTGTGTCGTCATTCTGGTGTGACCCATAACGGCTTTTGCTGCCGCGGGAATCCTGAAACGCATCCATCTTGCCGGAAATGGACGCTTGTAGATGCACAGCCTCGCACCATTCCTGTATGCGATGCCCGTCGCATCGGTTCCGCGCGCTTCACTTGCAATCGCCAGCGCCGAAACGATTCTGCTTTTCTGCTTGGCGGATAAGCTCCCGCCATAATCATAAAGTCCAAACAAACAGCACATTACAGATCCACCTCACTTTCTACCGGTTCATTGAGATAAAGCCTGCGTTCTTTCAAATACTGGATCAGCTCCGGCTCTCGGACGGACGCAATAAATTCTGACCACGAGAGCGCCCGAAGTTCTTCATCGGTCAGCGCCGTTACCAGACTGCACAGCCGATGTGTCAGCTGGATTGTCGCAGCCAAGGTTGTATATTTGAGCGTACCGCGGAAAATGCGAATCTCAACCGTATCACGGTTTGTCAGATTGACACAGGTATAGCGGCCATAGTGATAGCTCTTGGCCTGATCCATCATTTCCTTTGGCGTATCCTTATAGCCATATCTCGCCGCCCAGCGATCCAGCTGACGATTTGTGCGGCGGCTGAATTTCAGAAGCTCATTCCAGTGCTTTTCCACAAAGAACAGCAGCCGTCCGATGGCCGCCTCCTGCTCGGCCTCCGTCGCTCCAAAACTGCTGCGGCTGATGTGGATGTGCAGGCCGCAGGTACAGGCCTGATGGGAACGATAGCCAAGGGAAACGGCCTCGGCCATGACCTCTTTCCACGGAAGATGGGTCAGATGATACTCCGCTGTTGCCGGGTGACTGACGATTTCAAAGCCGTCGTCCAGACTTCCGTCATGCTTGCAATAGAAGTACTCCGCATTACGGTTTCCGACGGCCAGAATCTTCTCGGCATTGCTGGCAAGTTCACCGCCCTTGTCGATCTCCAGCTCCACGCCGAAAAATTGCTGTCCTGCTCCATAGAAATGCAGCTCGGGGCGATAATCATAGTTGTGAATGACCTGATTTTGCAGGATATGATAGCAGCATTCACAGTAGGGATCATCGCAATCGTCCAGATAGCACGCCTCGTCGTTTGAAATGACCGCGCCGCACCGTTCACAATTCGTGTAATGGCGGTCATAGCATCGCTGGCAGAGCGGCCGGCTGCCATTCCCGGCATTCTGATCTGCCCAGATTCTCTCGCCGCAGTCTGAGCAAACGACGGTTTCTTCCTCCAGACAGGACTCGCAGAAATAATCGCCTGCAAATAGTGTCAACTCCTCCTCTGCGTATTTTCGCCCGCAGATGCTGCATGCATGGTATTCTCGCATTGTAAATCTCCTCACAAATCAAAATAGCCGCCCGAAATTTCTTCTGGGCGGCTTCATGGAGATAATATGCAGTTGAAAATACGGCTTTTTACGATGATTTCAGAAAAAGCAATCGAACATCCCAGTAAAAATAAAATAAGGAGGTCAGATTATGACTGATCCACAACGAATGGAATTAAAAAATTTGCGCGAGAGCGCAGACGGCCCGATCCACAGTGGGAACTATTGGAGCCATGAAGAAAAAGAGCGGGCTAGACAACTGTTTAACATGAACTTTGGAATCAGCGAGATTGCGCTGGAGCTTGGGCGCGGAGAAATCGCAACTTGCCAGCAGCTGATTCAGCTTGGGATGTATACACCGAAGAAGCGCCAGAAAAAGAGACGCAGCTATCCTTGCGGCTGCTTATGTAAGGACTGCACAGCCGATCCTGACGATTGCATCCTCCGCAGAAAGGATGCCGCCCGAAAGGAGGTGCTGTAATGTTTGAAGAATACGCAGATATTCTCTCGCCGGGTGAGGCCGCAGAAGCCTTGAGAATCGGCGAAAATGCGCTCTATGAGCTGCTGAACAGCGGCAAGCTCAAAGCCTACAAAAACGGCCGGAACTGGCTGATTCCCAGAGATGCCGTGCGCCAGTATGTACTCGAACAGGCACGAATGAAATGACAAAAGCTGCATGGAACCAGACCAGTTCCATGCAGCCATTTCTTTATGCATTTTCAGCTTTTGCAATCAGTTCAATCAAACCCTGTAACGTCTTATCCACACTATCTTTATATTTGAGATCCAGCTGACTAATTCTTGAGATTGTGTGATCCCACTGATTGCAATCCACTGAATCCCCAAATAAAAGGCTGTCACTGCTGCAAGCCAAAATCCGGCAAAGTGTCATCAATGTATCCAGGCTGACAGCCGAATCACCAAGCTCTACATTTGCCAGAAATCGCGGACTGAGCGCACATAATTCACTGAGCTGTTCTCGTGTATATCCCGCAGACTCTCTTTTGGCGCGGATTCGTTTTCCAATAGCTTTCTTTGTTGCAGCATCCATACAATCACCTCTTATCACAAGTTTAATATGTAATATCAGAGGTTGAAATGCGATGTAAATTCATGTATTATATGTGATATAAAGTGTAATTATGTGGAGGTGTGCATGTGAAACAACAGCTATTGGGGCAATCCGTAGAAATTACAGAATCACGGGTTCGATATAATGAGTACCGAAAGCGATTTGTTTTGGAGGCGCAGCAGGCCGCTGCTCGTTTCCAAGCGGCTTATCGGGAAAATTGCGGACTGGTGGATGTTATCAATCATGCGCCAGAACAGATCCACGGCGCAATTCAGCCAACCATCCACTTCTGCATTCAGACACTAGTAGATCACGGCGTTCTAACAATCGACGAAAAGAAATTTGAAGAATTGTACGAAGAAGCTTTGTCACTATGGCAAAAGCCATACCTGCGTATCTGCGATCAATACGCAGATATTACCATGGAGCAAGATGAACTGGATGCTTATCGCGTTGCACGGCGCGAAAATCGGGGCAGATGGGTTGGTGGCGGCTTCGGCCTCGGTGGTGCAATCAAAGGTGCTGCTACTGCTGGAGCACTGAATATGGTTTCCGGCGCAGCGCACATGGTCGTAAACGGCATCGGAAAAATTTTCTCATCTGCCTCGGCTTCAAGTGCTATCCGAAAAATCTTCGAAAATAAAGATACTGAACAAAGCCTTGAAAACAGCGTCTATAACATTACTTTTCGTCTGCGCTACTGCCTACTCGATTGTTTGAACAAATCCGATGCAGACACAATTTCATGGCAAGGCTGGCCGCGCAGCAGTGAGATTGACCGGGCAAAATCTATTCTTAACAACATTAGCCGAATCTCTGATCAGGATGCAAAACGAGCTGCTCTTTTGGAGGCATTTCAGCTGAATCCATATTCGCAGGACTGGTATATAATCGCGTTGCAGGAATTCGGTGATGCAGATGGATCGCTGGAGGCCACTGCGGCTTACTTCGGCATAGCCGGTCTAAAGCAGGCAAAGCAGGATAATTTGGATGCATTTGCAGAGGCTTTATCACTCGACACCGAAGATGCTGCGCAGAAAGCACTGATTCAGATTCAAGAGCGTCAGAAATGGCTTGGCTGCACTGATGAAACAGAACATACAAAAGCGGCTGCAAAGGCAGCAATCTGTTTTGATCTGCATTATCGCACTGTTGACAACTATGTATTTTTGACACGCGAAGAAGCAGATGCTGTAAAAGCAGAATTTGCACAAATTCAGGAGATCGAAGCAAAAACTGATATGGACGACATCGCCTCAGTGGAGTCCGCGCAGCAGCAGCTTCAAGCATATCATTCCCTCGTGGCACAGAAGCATCAGGAATTGATGGCAAATCGCTGGGATGAACTGGATCGAAAACGTCGCTCTGTTTTCACAAATCTTCCGAATACTGAACCGATTCTTCTGGATTCTCCAGAGGCGGCGGCTGCGTCACAGATAATTGCAGATCAGCTGACACAGGGAATACAGGCGTGCAAAGCGGACAGTAATCCAGAAGCAGCATTGCAGGCCATACAAGGCCGCATCCATGCTGAGACTCTTCCGGCACAAGTCAGAGACTGCTATGCCGCAGAAGTACAGCGATTACTGGATGAAATTGACTTACAGGAACGCACCGCGTTTGAAAAGGAATATCCAAGCAGAGAGAACGCCGCTTCGGCAAAACAGATTTATGCCAGCATCGAATCGGACATTCAGAAACAGAATCTCCAGAAACAGGCGGATGCACTGCGGAAGAGAATTGACGCTTCGGATCTTTCCTCCACAGCAAAGGAGAAGTTACGAACAAAGCTCTTTCAAAAGGAGCATGCAACGCAAATCCGAACTGCAAAGACGTTTGGAAACATCAGTGGCTGGCTGCTTGTCGGTCTGATTCTGGTCAGTTATCTGTTTAAGCTCTCCTGCACTGCAAATTTTGCGCATACACAGCACATGTTCCTCGGCATCTCATTCATGATCCGTGAAACAGCAATATGTCCGCATCTATCCTTTTGGGACGGTGTGAAAAATGCTCTGGTCGTATTTGGCCACTGCATTGGAGAAATCTTTATCAATGGTTTTTACTCCTACATTGCGGGGTTTGGACGCGGATTTTTAGGCAGCATCATTTGGGCGGTGCTCGGCATCTTCTGGGTGCTTATCAAATATACCGTCATTGCCATTCCGAGACTAATTCTCTGTACGATCACCGTATTCTTTCAAAAAGGATCGCTCCTATATTATGCGGGTTATTTGCTTGGAATGTACCTGCTTCTTCGTGTTCTGTTGGCTTATCTGAACAAAGGCGAGGAAGAAGCACGAATCCGAAAAAATTCGAAAAAGTAAAGAGGTATAAGATGAAACAGAATCATGTCTTACATATTGCCATCATTGTGTTGATCTGCACGCTCTGTCTGGCATCCGTCACCGGCTGCGGAAGCCGCAATGATGTTTGCTATCGCTGTGGTTCATGTGCTACAAGCTCCTGCTTCAACTCCTGTAATTCTTTGATAAAGGGATGCGGCACTTGCATTGACTGCACTGGTTGTGGGAGCTTCTGCGACGGCTGTGGTGCATTTCTTCGGGACTAAGAGGGCAAAAGATGCACCCATATTTCACAGTATCAATTGGTACAAGCTTGGTGCTATCCATTCCGGCCTACTCTTTCTTTGCATGTATAGGCCTGCTTTTTATGATGCTCTTCCTGTATTTTCGAATGCAGCGAGCGGGTATGGCATATACCCGTTATCTTCTCCTGATTGGATACATGGTCGTAGGTGTTGGAATTGGCAGCAAAGCATTATTCGTTGTTACACAAATCCCCGTATGGCTTGAGAACCCCACACTTCAAAATCTGGGGCATGTCATCTGGACAAGTGGATTTGTATTCTATGGCGGATTGCTTGGTGCAATTATTGGTGTAGCAGTCTTTGCAAAGCAGTTTCAGTTGTCATTTGGAAACTTGTCGAATCTGGTAGCGCCCGGATTTCCATTGTTCCACTTTTGGGGAAGAATCGGATGCTTCTTTGCTGGCTGCTGTTATGGAAAAGGGGCCAGTTGGGGTGTTGCAATGGCGGATACACCCACTATATCGCGCATTCCCATTCAGCTGTTTGAAGCGGTGTGCATTCTATTCATTTTTGCAATGCTGCTTTATGCTGAGCATAAAAGCAGCACTACGCCTCTTTTGCGCCTTTACTTGGGCGCATACGTCGTTTGTCGATTCATCCTTGTCTACCGCGGCGATGCGCTGCGAGGCCTCTGGCTTGGACTGTCAACCTCACAATGGGTTTCGCTAGCCATTCTAGGATATCTGATTGTATCAATTTTCTGCAAAAAAGAAAAACCGGCCGCAAAAACACGGCCAGTATGAAGAAAGGAAAGATAGCATGAAAAAGGTCATCGCAATTCTGCTGTGTATGGGAGTTATAATGTCTTTTGCAGGCTGTGATAGCAGCATCGTCGAAGAATTGAATCCATTCGAACAGATCACTTCCGAGAAAGAGAGCAAATATGAAGTTCTGGATCAGGAGGGATATATTGTTCCCAATTGTTACGTAACCATTTGGGATTTAGAATTGTATCCTCAAGCCTTACAAAAGGACATGCTCACTATCGGGTACTCTATAAGGAATGAAAGCGAGTCTCCCATCAATGCTTCTGATATTATGTGTCTTTCTGTAAAGCAGAATGGAAATGAATTGGAGCTTGTTGATAATCCAACTTGGTCATTTCCATTTGATATTCTGATTCAGCCACAGGAAGAAGCGTCGGCGATTGAAAGTTACTACGTGGACAACAGAAATGACTATATTAAAATTGAGTTTATTTCTCTCGACAAAAACTCTCCTGTAATTATCTCCACATATTATGATGTATACAGCGGCGTTGCATCCTATATGCCGCTTCAAACATTGCGGCCTGCAACTGCTGATTCTTCTACATTGCTGTTTGCCCGATTTGGCCGTTTTGATGGAAACGACACAGACTGCTTAGTGGATGTTGCAAACGAATGGTTCGATGCGATAGACCTCATACCCGAGGGGTGCGGCGGCGGTCTGCTTACGCATTTTTACAGCAGCAACGAGCATGAACTGGGCGGCGAGGGATTGCTGTTTTCCATTGGTATATTTGAACAAGAATATGATTACAGTTGGAAACCTTGGGCAAGTCAGGCCGAACGACTTACAACATATACAGATTCAACCGGCAGCAAATATGATCTCATTCTCGTATTGCCAGACTCTGAAATGGAAATAAAAGATCCTGAGGCCTATGATGCATTGAATGCGAAAACGGAGGATGTAATTGATTCGCTTCGGCTAGAAAGCGAGTAATTGTCTTGTGGCATACGTTGCAATATTATCTGTGAGACAACCTACTGCGTCAATTTCTAACAATTAAAAAAATTGCATTTTTCGTGTTCACAATTGCAAACTATATGTTATAATAAAGTATACTCTTGTTCTTTAATAATGAATATTATTTGAGTTTTGTGTTGAAAAATGAATTGGAGGTTGGAACATGAGTAATGCCTATTTATTGCCTGTGTATAAAGACATTTATCACGAAGCGTTTTCCTATGATTCTTTTGAAAAAAGAATGAAAATGCAAAAAGCCATTTATTTGCTTCAAGAAATGGGTACGCCTATTGGTGATTATGCGTTCTTTTGGTATAAGCACGGTCCATACTCGCAGGATTTGCAAGACGACATGCATGCTGCCGATTGTGCCAGAACATCAACAAACCGTGTAGCGTTTTCTGCGGACATGACTTCTGCAATACAAAAAATTACTGCATTACTCAATAAGAAAGTGGAGTATAATAGCAGTTACTGGGCAGAATGCTTGGCATCGTTACATTATCTGCAAACAAATATCTTCTCTGCATCTACAAACGATAATAAAATTGTGGATGAGTTGCAACGGCGGAAGCCACACTTAGGCAACAAGTCGTTAAATCTTGAAGCACTTCATTTAGTGACTGAATTATGTGCTTGACGGTTATGGAAAATTCTTGTGACGATTTGAAATTTGTTGGGAGAATTCTCGACAATGTTCATGGATTCATTTACTACACAGCAACCGAAGAGAAAATAATCGACTCTATGCTCTTTAAAAGGCTACAGAGCATAAAACAGCTTAGTATTGCCAACTGGGTGTTTCCGGGTTCTGAGCATACTAGATTTGTTCACTCTCTAGGTGTAATGTATATTGCCGACAAAATTGCCTGCCAGCTTAATCTTTCGCCTAGTGAACGCAAAATTGTACGCCTTGCTGGATTATTACATGATATTGGACATTATCCGCTTTCTCATGTCTGTGAATTTCCATATAAAAAAAGTCCCGGCTTGTTTCCACAAACCGATTACTGCAAAGCCATAAATGCTCGCACGCGGGCGCAGATTGATAAGTTTTCGACGGATGCCTCTTGGCAGTTTATGAAACGGTCTACTGGTTGTCATCACGAACAAATTGGCGCTGATATTATTAGCAACAACCATTTTATAAGGGAAGTAATAACTGCTGAGTGTGGAAGAGAGGCAATTGATATTATCTCAGATATGATTGTAGGTAATGTCGAACGCTCGTCTACAGATCCACTTCTTGTGCAAATCCTTCATTCAGATCTTGATGCTGATGGAATCGATTACCTTATGCGCGATGCAACATTTTCTGGTACGAGTTTTGGCAGTTTTGAACTCGATCAGTTAATTGGCTGTATGGAAATCGGCGAATGGAATGATGGTACGAAAGAGCGTCGGATTCTATGCATCAATCCTAAAGGTATTGCAGCTGCTGATCAGTATCTTATTAACAAGTTCTTTTCATACTCACAGGTCGTATTTAATAAGCACTTAAGTATTACCGAGTGGATGGCAGAACAAATTGTTGACTGGATGCAGAAGAATTCTGCATATTTTCCAAGTACAGAAGTTCTAAAAAGTTGGGTTCTTCAAGAAAATACACCCACTAATTACATTGACTTTACTGATAACTTCTTCTGGGCATCTTTACAGAATATCTTAGCTAATCCATTGTCAAAAATAGGCCCACCATGCATTCAACTATTTTGTGATAAGTTACTGCGGCATAGCGAATTGGACTATGTAGAACATTCTGAACTTCGCCTTGTGGCGAACTCCCAGCAAGACATCTTCAACAGCATACAGGATTCACCTATGTATCAAGGATTTGAAGACTGGACTGATAAAGTCGTCCTTTTTTCTGAACGTAGCATGAGCAAGCAAGCTCCAAAAGAAGAGTTTCTTGAAGCAGTTGCAAAGAAAATAGATGCTCCGGAAAATGGAGATGAAGATGATCGTATATCGGAAGACGATATTCCGATGCTGGAACTTCGGCGTTTAATGGAGGGGATTTGCATAAAAGAAGATAACAATCTTCACCTCTTATGTGATGATCCGCGCTCCCTGATACAAATGCTTTATGGAACTCATCTTGTAATTCTGAGAACATTTGAGTGTCCTTGCTAATTTCCTTGATATATCTGCTGCCGCACAGGCTGCGATCAAGGCAGAGAAGTAATTTTTCAAGATACAGCGCGTCCCCGGCCGGAAACCCGGCCGGGGACGATCTTTCTGCGGAGACAGATGGGAAACGGAGCCGGATATGGGCGTATTGCACGCCTGCGCGTTCCGCGCGATGCGGAATGCACTTGCAATTCCGCTTCTGTTTGGATAGAATAGGGTTAGAAATTGGAAAGGAGCTGGGACTTGGTGAAAAATCAGGAGCCTGTTCTGGTCGTGATGGCCGCCGGCATGGGGAGCCGCTTCGGGGGCCTCAAGCAGATGACGCCGGTGGACGGCGAGGGCTGCTTTATCATTGATTATTCGCTGTATGACGCCTATCGCGCGGGCTTCCGCCGCGTGGCGTTCATTATCAAAAAGGAGCTGGAGGAGGCATTCCGCCAGACGGTCGGACACCGCATGGAGCGCTTCTTTGAGGTGCATTATATCTATCAGGAGCTGACGCGCCTGCCGGAGGGCTACGCCGTTCCGGAGGGACGGCAGAAGCCGTGGGGAACGGCGCACGCCGTCGCGTGCTGCCGGGGCGTGGTGGATGCGCCGTTCGCGGCGATCAACGCCGACGATTTCTATGGGCGCGGCGCCTTTGAGGCGGTCTACCGCTTCCTGAAGGAAAGCACGGACGAGAACGCCTACTGCATGGCGGGCTACCGCCTGCGCAATACGCTGACGGAGAACGGCTCCGTGGCGCGCGGCGTCTGCGAGGTGGAAAACGGCCTGCTGACCGGCGTGACCGAGCGCACGAAGATCTTCAAGCGCGGCGAAAATGCGGCCTTTACGGAGGACGGCGAGACATTTACGGAGCTTTCCGGCGATGCGCTGGTGTCCATGAATTTCTGGGGCTTCACGCCGCATTTCCTCGACGTGATCTGGGATCGCTTCCCGGCCTTCCTGGACGGCGGACTGCGCGAAAACCCGATGAAGTGCGAATTTTATCTGCCCTCTGTGGTCAACAGCGAGCTTCAGGACGGCAGGGCCACAGTGTGCCTGCTGCCGTGCGACGAGGTCTGGCACGGCGTGACGTACAAGGAGGATCTGGAAAGCGTCGTCTCCGCGCTGGCCGCGCTGCACCGGGAGGGCGTTTATCCGACGCGGCTCTGGGAATAATACCGCCCGGAAAGAAATCTTGACGCGCGGAGCCTCCTTTTTAACGACAAATTTACGGTCGGAAACAGTATAATAGCTCCAGATAAACTGCCGCATAAGCGGCTGTGCGGACGGCGCTCCGTCCGGAAGAGGAGGAAATGAAATGTTTCTGATCAATCAGGCAATGGAGTCGGTCGGGATCGGCACGGCGGCGGTCATTGTGGTACTCGGCATGGCAGTCGTATTTTTCGGACTGATCCTGCTGATGCTGGTGACGAAGGCCACCGGCAGGATCATGTCCGCGCAGGAGAAAAAGAAAGCGGCGGCCGCGCCTGCTGCGGCGGCAAAGCCCATGCCCGCAGCGACTCCCGCAAAGCCCGCACCCGGTACGGCAGGCGAACTGAAGCTGCATGACGTTCCACCGCGCGTTGCGGCGCAGCTGATGGCGATCGTTGCGTACAAGACCGGCAAGCCGGTCAACGAGCTGCGCTTCCGCTCCATCCGGGAGATCAAGGAGTAAAGCGCGGAGCTTCCTTCAAAAGCAAACATACACCCCGTCCGTCAGGCGATTTCCCTGACAGACGGGGTGTGTTTTTATGCGGAGACTCACTTTTTCGGGTAAGGGGCCTTCTGATTCGTCCTTCCGAGCAGATAATCCACGCTGACGTTGTAAAAATCGGCCAGCCTTTGCAGAACGCTGGTGGGAATATCGTTTTCGCCCGTTTCGTATTTGGAATAGCCCGTTTGGGACATTTCAAGGAGCTTTGCGACCTCGCGCTGGCTCAGGTCCCGATCCTCGCGCAGATCGCGCAGACGTGGATACATAACATCACCGAGCGTAGTATCGCATAATCTGAAACAGGTTATTGCATTTAAACCTGAAACAGGTTAAAATATAAAAGACGGGACGAATGAAGAAGCACGCCGCCAGGGACGTATGCGGACAGAAAATGCCTCCGCAGGCGCTCCTGCGGAGGCTCATTTCCTCGGATAGGGCTTGCTTTGATCCGTTCTGCCGAAAAGATAGTCCGTTGAGGTCTTATAAAAATCGGCAAGCGCTACGGCGTGGTGCGCGGGAATTTCCCGGCGGCCCGTTTCATAGGTGCTGTAGACGCGCTGGTCGATGCCGAGCGCGGCGGCAACCTCCTTCTGCGTCAGATCGTGATCCTCTCTCAGATCACGCAGTCTTGGATAGTACATTTTCCTCACCGGAGATATTCTAATGGACAATCAAATGATCGTATTGAATTTACTATCATACAATAGTAAAATAGAAGGGGAGGTGAGTTGAAATGTTCAAGCCGTATGCCATTCTCTGCGGCGCGGTTTCTGATGCGCTGGATGCGCTTCCGGCGATACCGGAAAACGTCCGGGCGCGCTGGCTGCTGGAATATGCGCTGCATCAGGCGGAGGAGCTGTACTGTGAGACGGAAGAGAACGAGCCGGAGGCGCAGACAACATAAAATGCTCATAAAGAATGGCCGACGCAGTATCTGCGGCGGCCTAAATTTCTGCTTCTTTGAAATATTCGCGCGTGCGGGCCGCGTCGCGTCCGATCTGCGCGGTCAGCGCGTCCAACGAGGAAAATTTCCGCTCCGGACGAAGGAAGCTGTAAAGCCAGACGCTGAGCGGCTTTCCGTAGAGATCCTCTTGGAAATCCAGAAGATTTGCTTCCAGAAGCGGTGCGGGGAGGCTTCCGGCGGTGGGATGGAGGCCGATGTTGACGACGGCCGGGAAGCGCCGCCCGTCCAGCTCCGCCTGCGCGATATAAACGCCGTATGGCGGCACGAGCACACCGGGTGCGAAGGGGAGATTTGCCGTCGGGAAGCCGAGCGTATGCCCGAGGTGATTTCCGTGCGCAACGACGCCGGAGACCAGCTGCGGATGGCCGAGAAAGGCCCGCGCACCGTCCAGATCGCCGCGCTCCAGAAGCTCCCGGATGACGGTCGAGCTGACGCGGACGCCGTCCAGCGTCACTTGCGGCACGATCTCGCTGCTGATGCCCCTCGCGGCGCAGGCCGCCTGCAAAAGCTGCGGCGTACCCTCGCCGCGATAGCCGAAGCGGTAATCGTGCCCGCAGACCACATGCTTCGCGTGGAGCTGCCGGACAAGGTATTCCTCGACGAAGGTCTCCCACGGCATTTCCATCATGCCGCGGTCAAAGTGCTCGAAGATCACCTCGTCCATGCCGTAGAGCCTGCGCATGAGGAGCGTCCGCTCCTCCATCGTGCTGAGCAGCGGCGACGGCGACGCGGAGAGCAGCGCGGACGGGTGCGTGTCGAAGCTCATGGCCGCGGCCGGACAGCCAAGCCGGTCCGCCGCCGCGCGCGTCCTGCGGAGCAGAGCGCCGTGGCCGATGTGTACGCCGTCAAAAAAACCGAGCGCGACTGCGCGTGAAGTGTCCAAGCTACGTTACCTCGAAAAAATTCTTGATGACGGAGAGCGTACCGCCCTCCGATCTGCCGAGCATGAGAAAGCTCCCGTCCTCGGCGTAAACGCGGAAGGTCCCGTCCGGGAAGCTCCGGTCGCGGACGTCCGCGCCGTTTTTGATGCGCGCGGCCTGCGCCAGCGTGACGATGAGCGCGGGATGCTGCGCAAAAAGCGCGTCCACAGGCATCAGAAGCGCCTGCGGGTCATTTTCGGCGGCGAAATCCAGAAGCTGCTGCATGGTGATGGCCTGACGGAGCGTGAAGCCGCCCGCCATGGTGCGCCGGAGCGACGACATGCAGCCGCCGCAGCCAAGTGCCGCGCCGATATCGTGGCAGAGCGTCCGGACATAGGTTCCCTTGGAGCAGCGGACGCGGAGCGTCCAGTCGGCTCCGGCTCCGTCCAGAAGATCCAGCTCGTGGATGGTGACGGGACGCGGCTTCCGCTCGACCTCCTGACCCTTCCGCGCAAGCTCATAGAGCTTTTTTCCGCCAATCTTGATGGCGGAATACATGGGCGGGATCTGCTCGATGGGGCCGGTAAAGCGCGTCAGAGCCGCTTCCAGCGCCTGCCTTGTGACGCTGACCGGATGCGTCTCCAGCGTTTCGCCGCTGGTATCCTGTGTGTTGGTGACAAGACCGAGGCGCAGGCCTGCGACGTATTCCTTTTCCGCGTGCTCCAGAAACTCCGCACCACGGGTCGCACGGCCGATGAAGATGGGCAGAACGCCGGTCGCCATCGGGTCGAGCGTTCCACCGTGGCCGACGCGCCGCTCGTGAAAAACGCCGCGCAGCTTGGCTGCCACGTCCTGACTGGTCCAGCCGGAGGGCTTGTCTACGATCAAAATTCCGTTTGCCATATCAAAGTCTGATGCCGCTCTGCGCGAGCACGTCCAAAATCGCCTTTTTTGCACCCTCGATGCCACCTGCAACCGAGGCTCCGGCGGCCGCGGCGTGTCCGCCGCCGCCAAGCTGCTGGCACAGCGCGCAGGCGTCATAGCGCGGGCTGGTGCGAAGGGAGAGCTTGCCCATGCCGCCCTCGACCTCGCGGATCATAATTCCGATCTCCACGCCCTCGATCGAGCGCGCGAAGCCGGAAATGGAGTCGATATCGTCCTCCGAGATCGAAAGCTCGTCGATCCAGCGCTGCGGGAGCGTGCAGAGTCCGACCATGCCGCCTGCGTAAAGCTCGATGCCGGCCGTCAGGCGCGCCTCCAGCTTCAGGCGGGCGAAGGTCTTGGTGTCAAAGAAGATCTTGTTGATCGGCGCGACATCCGCGCCGAGGTCGATCAGCTCCGCCGCCACGCGGAGCGTATTGCCGGTGACGTTGGAATATTTGAAGCAGCCGGTGTCGGTGGAAATGGCGACATAGAGCGCCTCCGCCGTTTCCTTGCTGACCGGCGCGCCAAGCTCCAGCAGCAGCGCATAGACGATCTCGCCGCAGGCTGCGCGGTCGGCAAGCACGATGCGGTTTTCGCAGGGAAGCGAATTGCTGCCGTGGTGGTCGATGGCCAGCTCGATGCGCGGAGCCAGCGCCTCGGCTCCAAAGGAGAGAAGACCCTCGGAGGCGATGTCGGTGGTGATGACGGTGCTGTCCGGCTGCGCGGACTCGCAGGTGAGACCCGCCACATACGGGCGGAGCTTTTTGGTGAACTGAGGATTATCGAGCACGGCAGCGGTCTTGCCGAGGGCGCGCAAGCCCCGGCACAGCGCCGCGGCGCTCCCGGCGGTGTCGCCGTCGGGCCGCCGGTGGGTCAGAATGACATACCGGTCGTGCGCCAGAAGAAACTGCGCGGTCTCATGTATCGTCAGCATCTTGCGTTTCCTCATGCTTTTCCTGCGCGCTGAGGCGGCTCAGCAGATCGTACATATGCGCGCCGTATTTGAGCGAATCGTCCAGCTCGAACACCAGCTCCGGCGTATAGCGCAGCTGGAGCCGCTGGCCAAGCTCGCGCCGGAGCCAGCCGCCGGCGGATTTGAGGCCTTTCATGGCCTCCTTCTCGCGGGATTCCTCCAGGACGCTGACATAGACCTTGGCATAGCGCAGGTCGCTTGTCGTATCGACGCGCGTGATGGAGAGCATCGTCTGCACGCGCGGGTCCTTGAGGCTGCGGATCAGCTCGGAAAGCTCCCGCTGAACCTCTTCGTTGATTCTTCCGATTCGATTGGATGCCATAAGAGCCTCCTTACCCTTCAGGCAGCATCATTCGGGCTTGATCTGCTCCATGACGAAGCACTCGAAGATGTCGCCTTCCTTGATGTCGTTGAACTTGTCGATGGACATGCCGCACTCGTAATTCTGCGCGACCTCCTTGACGGAGTCCTTGAAGCGCTGGAGCGAGCCGAGCACGCCCTCGTGAATGACAATGTTGTCACGCAGCACGCGCACCTGCGCGTCGCGGGTGATCTTGCCGTCCTTGACGTAGCAGCCCGCGACGGTGCCGACGGAGGAGACCTTGTAGGTCTGACGCACCTCGGCGTGGCCGATGACGACCTCGCGGTACTTCGGCGCGAGCATACCCTTCATGGCGTCGCCGATCTCGTTGATGGCGTCGTAAATGACGCGGTACATCCGCATATCGACCTTGTCGCGCTTGGCGGCGGCCTGGGCCTGCTCGTTCGGGCGGACGTTGAAGCCGACGACGATGGCGTTGGAGGTGGAGGCCAGCAGGATGTCGGACTCGTTGATCGCGCCGACGCCTGCATGGATGACCTTGACGCGGACCTCTTCGTTGGAGAGCTTCTCGAGCGAAGCCTTGACGGCCTCGGCAGAGCCCTGGACGTCGGCCTTGACGATCAGGTTCAGCTCCTTCATCTCGCCCTCCTTGAGCTTGGAGAACAGGCTCTCGAGCGTGACCTTCTGATTGAGCTTGTTGAGATCGTCCTTGATCTTCTGCTTTCTCTGCTCGACGAGCTGACGGGCCATGCGCTCGTCGGCAACGGCGCTGAATTCGTCGCCCGGCGTGGGAACGTCGGTCAGGCCGGTGATCTCGACCGGCACGGACGGGCCTGCGTCCTTGACCTGCTGGCCCTTGTCGTTCGTCATGACGCGCACGCGGCCGACGGCCGTGCCCGCGATGATGATGTCGCCCTGATGGAGCGTGCCGTTCTGGACGAGCAGCGATGCGATCGGGCCGCGGGTCTTGTCAAGCCGCGCCTCGATGACCGTGCCCTTGCCGGCGCGGTTGGGGTTGGCCTTCAGCTCCTGCATCTCGGCGGTCAGGATGACCGTCTCCAGCAGGTCGTCGATGCCCATGCCGGTCTTGGCGGAGATCTTGCAGACCTCCGTTTCGCCGCCCCATTCCGCCGGGACCAGACCGTGCTCGGTGAGCTGGGTCAGGATGCGGTCGGGGTTCGCGGCGTGCTTATCCATCTTGTTGACGGCCACGATGATGGGGATGTTCGCCGCCTTGGCATGGTTGATGGCCTCGATGGTCTGCGGCATGATGCCGTCGTCGGCAGCCACGACCAGAATGGCGATGTCGGTACACATGGCGCCGCGCGCGCGCATCTCGGTGAACGCGGCGTGACCCGGCGTGTCGAGGAAGGTGATGGGCTGGCCGTTGATTTTGACGGTATAGGCGCCGATGTGCTGCGTGATGCCGCCGGCTTCGCCCGCGGCGACCTTCGCGTGACGGATGTAGTCGAGCAGGCTCGTCTTGCCGTGGTCAACGTGACCCATGACGACAACGACCGGCGGACGGGGCATCAGCTCGTCTGCGGTGTCCTCGTGGTCGTCAAAGAGACGCTCCTCGATGGTCACAACGATCTCGCGCTCGACCTTGCAGCCGAGCTCGACCGCGACGAATTCCGCCGTGTCAAAGTCGATGGTCTGGTTGACGGTCGCCATGACGCCGTTCTTCAGGAGGCACTTGATGACCTCGACGGCGGTCTTTTTCATGCGGGAGGCAAGCTCGCCGACGGTGATCTCGTCGGGGATCTTGACGACCAGCTGCGCCTTCTTGGCGATCTCCAGCTGAAGGCGGCGCATCTTTTCCTGCTCCTCGGAGCGGGTCTTGCTGCCGAATTTCTTTGCCTGCTGCTGCTTTTTGTTCTTGTTGCCGATCTTCTGCTTGCCGCTCTGATAATTCTGCACGCGCTCGGAGACGAGAGAATCCACGCGGTCGTCGTAGCGGTCGGCATTGACCGTGACGGCGCTGGTGTCGATCACGCGGCGCTCACGCTTGCGCTCCGGCTGCGGCTGGGACTGCGGCTTGGCGGAGGGCTGGGCAGAGGGCTGCGGACGCGGCTGTGTCTGCGGCTTCTGCTGCGCGGCGGGCGCGTTCTGCGCGGGACGCTGGGCCGGAGCGGCGGGCTTCTGCACCGGAGCGCTCTGCGGCTTCTGCTGCGCCGCCGAAGACGGCTGCGCGCTCTGGGGCTGCGGTGCGGGCACGGATTCCGCGGGGGCCTCCTTGGGCTTCGCGGCGGCGAAAACCTCTTCCAGAGAAGAGATCTGATGATTCTGGGTGATATAGTCGAAGACGACGTTCAGCTGTTCCTCGGACAGATTCTGGGAGCTGCTCTTGGGCTTCGGGAAGAACTTTCCGACGGCCTCGATGACGTCCTTCGCCGGCATGGCAAAATCGTCTGCGACTTCCTTGATCTTATATTTGATTTCCATACAGCCACCTCCTGTGATTACTTTCCATGTTTGACATTGTTCCGATGCGCCTTTTCTTCCTTCCTGCGCTGCTTGACGCGGTCGGTCTGGCGCTGAAGCTCCGTAAGGATGGCCTCATATTTTTCCGGCGCGTCCAGCGCCTGTAAAAAGGCCAGCGCCATCGGCGCGTCGGTAAAGGCGCACAGCGCGCAGGAATTGCAGCCAAGGGCGCTTCCGAGCGCCTCCTTGCTGAACGGCGCGCAGATATAGGGCGGCTTTCCGCTCCGGCAGAAGGAGCGCGCCCGGCGGAAGGTGTGATCGGCGGCGTCCTGCGCGATCAGCAGGAGCCGCGCGTGTCCGGCCCGGCAGGCGATGCCGACCGGCTCCTCACCGACCTCCAGCAGCCGCGCCCGGCGCGCAAGGCCGAGAAAACGCAGCGCTTTATCCTCCATTGTGCTCGTCCTCCATCGCGCGTTCCAGCGCATCGTAAATTTCCGGCGTGACGGCGCAGTCGAACGCGCGTTCCAGCGCCCGGCCCTTGCGCGCACGCTTCAGGCATTCCGTGTTTGGGCAAAGATAAGCGCCCCGGCCGGGAGCCTTTCCGCGAAAATCCAGCGAAAGCGCGCCCTCCGGCGAACGAACCACGCGCACAAGCTCCTTTTTCGGCTTCATCTCGCGGCAGCCGATGCACTGCCGCATCGGGATCTTTTTCTGCATCGTTTTCTCCTCCCTCCCAAAGCGGAACGACGGATGTTATTCCTCGGCTGCCTCTTCCCCGGCGGGGGCCTCCGGCGCTTCCTCAGCGGGCTGCTCCGGCTCGGCCTGCTCAAATTCCTTTGCCTGAGAGGCGGGCTTGATATCGATCTTAAAGCCGGTCAGACGCGCGGCCAGACGGGCGTTCTGGCCCTCCTTGCCGATGGCAAGCGAGAGCTGGTCGTCCGGGACGATCACGCGGCAGGCCTTGGTCAGGCCCGGCAGCACCGTGACGGAAACGACGTCGGCGGGGCTGAGCGCGGAGGCGATGAACTTCTCCGGATCCTCGGACCAGACGACGATGTCCATTTTTTCGCCGTGCAGCTCGTCTACGACCGCGCCGACACGTCCGCCTCTCGGGCCGACGCAGGCGCCGACGGGATCGACGTTTTCCTCCGTGGCGTGGACGGCGATCTTGGTGCGGGAGCCGGCCTCACGGGCGATGGACTTGACCTCCACGGCGCCGGAAGCGATCTCGGGGACCTCCAGCTCGAACAGGCGCTTGACCAGACCCGGATGGGTGCGCGAGACGATGATCTGCGGGCCGCGGGTCGAGCGGCGGACCTCCACGACGTAGACGCGGACGATGTCGCCTTCCTTATAGCGCTCACCGTGGACCTGCTCGGAGGCGGCGAGCATGGCGTCGGTCTTGTCGCTGCCGCCGCCGATGCGGACGATCATATCGCCGGTATCGGGCAGGATGCGCAGAACCGTCGCAGTCAGAATTTCATGCTCCTTGGAGGCGAAGGCGTCAAAGACCATGCCGCGCTCGGCCTCGCGGATGCCCTGAATGATGACCTGCTTGGCGGTCTGGGCGGCGATGCGGCCGAAGGCCTGCGTCTTGACGTCCACGTTCACAAGGTCGCCCAGCTGGGCGTGCTTGCTGATCTTACGGGCGGCGTCGAGGGAGATCTCCGTCGCGGGCGTCAGAACGTCGTCCACGACCTCCTTCTGGACGTACATGTGCATATCGTTGCCGTCCACCTCGACGAACACATTGTCGGTATAGCCTTCCTTGTCCTTTTTATAGGCGGCAACCAGAGCCTGCGTGATCTTGTCGATCATATACGACTGCGGGATACCGCGCTCCTTCTCGAGCTGAGCCAGTGCGGCAAAAATTTCGGCGTTCATTTTTCCAGTTTCCTCCTCGTTAAAAATCCACATGAAGCCGTACCATGGCGACCTCGTTTTTTTCAAAGCGTTTTTCCTGTTCGGCCTCGCGGATGGTGACCGCGCCGCCGTCATAGCCGGTCAGGATGCCGGTGTGCTCTTTGGCTCCGTCCTTCGCGGTGTAGAGCCGGACGGTGACGGAGCTGCCCATGAACCGTTCAAAATCGGACGGGCGCTTGAGCTGGCGCTCCAGCCCGGCGGAGCAGACCTCGAAGCTGTAGCTGTCGGGGATGGGATCCTTTTCGTCGAGGATCGGGTCAATGGCGCGCGAGATGGCCTCGCAGTCCGAAATGTTGACGCCGCCCTCCTTGTCGATGTAGAGACGCAGGAACCATTCTCCGCCCTCGCGGATATATTCCACGTCCCACAGCGAGCAGCCGTGCGCCTGCACGACGGGCTCGGAAAATTCCCAGACCTGCTGCGTGATCTTCATGAAAACACCCTTTCTCAGCAAGAAAGAGTGGGGAAGAATCCCCACTCTCTAGTAAAGCTTACTATAAGAATACCTGCATTATACCATCCCAATGCCGGAAATGCAAGAGAAACATCGGAAAAATCGCAGAAAAATCCTTGGAAATTTGCGTTTTTTTCACCGGAAGGCAGAAAAAATTAAAATTCGACACGCATTCGGACTGTAAAACCGCCGCGCAGTATGCTATACTGTTGTAAATTCAACGGCTCAGGGAGGCTGTAGCATGGAAAAAAAGCTGGGCGGACTGCCCATGATCGTATTTACGGCAGCTTGCGCGCTGGCGGGTTTTCTGCTGCGGACGGCGCAGCGCAGCGGCGGAAGTCCGGCTGCACTGATCGCGGTCAGCGCGGCGGCCGCGCTGGCGCTGCTTGCGGCGAGCTTTTCCTTTGAGAAGGAGCGGGAATTTGCGCAGGTATTCGGGAAGAATATTGCCGACGCGGCAGGCTCCGGCGTCGGAGCGCTCCTCCTGCTGCTGGGCTGTGCACTCAGCGCGTGGAAGGGCACGGGTGCGGGGCGGTATATCGGCATCCTCGGCGCGGTCGCGGCGCTGGGACTGGTGCGCGCGGCAGCGCTCCGCTATGGCGGTGCGAAGCCCTCGGCAGCGCTGTATGTTCCGTCGATCCTGTTCTATGTTGCGAAGCTGTTTTACGACTACCGCCGCTGGATGGTCGATCCCACGATCCTCGATTACTGCTTCCTGCTGCTGGCCATGCTCTGCTTCATGCAGGCGGCCTATCACACGGCGGCGTTCTGCTTCGACCGCGGCGACCGCCGCGCACTGGTGTTCTTCTCGGCGGCGGGCGTGTATTTCGGCGCGGTCTCCCTGCCGGGAGCCTCCGCGCAGGAGGCGCTGATCTATGGCGGGACCATTCTGTGGCTGCTGGCCGCGCTCTGGCAGGGGACGAGAGTGCAAGCGAAGGATTGACGGCTTTACGGAATGCTTCCGTAGGAGCAGTTTCAACCCCGCTTTCTTTGCGCGGCAAAGGGCGTGCCTCCGGCGGCCCATTCTTTTCTGTCTTGCCAGAAAAGAATGGGGAGAAAAGAGGCGCTGGG
>ERZ772831.1151-NODE-1151-length-25973-cov-38.610271_pt1 | contig 25973 bp, 16 predicted proteins | sample MGYA00580858_ERZ772831 | MGnify/ENA primary metagenome ERZ772831 (study PRJEB29015, sample SAMEA2737694) | human gut metagenome | biome: human gut; feature: human-associated habitat; material: faeces | place: China | collected 2012 ... | reverse complement strand
CAATAATATTTGGTTGGGAATAAAGTTGGGAATAAAAGAAGCGTGACTTACTTCAAATAAGGTTGGAAGACGGAATTGATTAACTGGGACCTATGTTTTATTGCTCACTTATTGACGATTTATGAGCAATAAGCCTCAAATAAGGAATTGTAACCTTGATAAAATCCTGTTCGATTAAGAAAGCCTTTTTGCCAAGCCAATACTATCAATCAGCAAAATCAATTTATTAGCAACAAAAACTTATCAAGAAGTGCAAGTACACCTATGCCAACTGATTCGCATGACTATCCGGTCGGAAGAATGTTAGAACTACAAGAAAGATCAAATATTGTCACTGAAGATTTGAGTATTATAATTTAAAGCAATTATAGAAAGGAGCCTTGCATTATGTTAGAAGTGAAAAATTTAACAAAGCAATATAAAAAAAGTGATTCTATAGCTTTAAATTCCTTCTCTTACTCTTTCAATGAAACAGGTCTATATTTGATTACCGGAAGAAGTGGCTCCGGTAAAACAACTCTACTCAATATATTATCCGGGCTAGATTCACAAACATCTGGTGATTTATTATTTAAAGGAACTAAAATAAATAAATCAAATTATGACAATTATAGAAATAAAAATGTCGGAATAGTTTTTCAGGATTTAAATCTCATCAACGAATTATCTATTAAAGATAATCTATCTTTAGCTTTTGATTTAGCTAAATCACATTATGATAAATCAGTAGTTGAGGAGATATTAAAAAAAGTAAATCTTCCCGATAAATCAGAATCATTGGATAAATTGTTATCTAGACATCCAAACGAATTATCTGGAGGTCAAAAGCAAAGAATAGCAATAGCTAGAACACTAATTAAAGATCCAGATATATTATGTTTAGATGAGCCGACCTCTTCATTAGATAAATCTAACGCAACAGATTTAGCTAAATTGCTCGGTGAATTATCAAAAGAGAAATTGATAATCGTTTCAACCCATGATTTAGATTTCTTTTCCAAATACGCTATTTCTACAATCGAATTAGAAGCAGGTAATATTTGCAAAATAACAAATAATGAAGACTTAAATAACACCGATTCAGCTATCTCTAAAGATAAAAGCAATAAAGAGACTAAAGATAAAAAACATGGGTTATTATCAATAAAAAATAGTTTTAAGTTGAGTCTACAATCTATTGTCAAATCAAAGATTAGATTATTCACATCTTTATTCATAACAATTATTTCAACCGTTGCAATGACATTGTTCTTATCCATAATTAATGCCGATCAAAACAAAATCTTTTTAGATAAGCAATATCAAACAACATCAAGAATGGCTTTTTTAGAAACAAGATTTCAAGGGTATTCTCCAGATGGTGATTTCGTAGATACTTCTATAACTCCTAATACAGAGCAGAAAGAAAAATTAAATTCAAATACTAAAAATGTATTCCAAATGACAAGAATGAAAGGTGGTTATTTACAAGCATTTGGATGGGATTCATCTAATTTGGACAGTTTAACTAAATATGTACTTAAAGACTCATCTTCACAAAGTCAAATAGCAATAGAATTAGATCCTGATATCAATCTTTCTTATATAGGATTTGAAAAAGCTACTGAGAATAGTAGACTTCCTCAGACTTATGATGAAATTGCCTTGCCCGATACATTAGCTTACGGCTTAATCAAATATGCGCATATCTATACATTTGATTATGGAGATGGGAAAAATACATTTGAGGGATCAAAGAATTATGATGAATTAATAGGCAAGACCCTATGTGGATATAAGATTACTGGTGTATTTAAAATTGATGACTTGCCATCTATCCTATTAAATACAAGCACTAATCTCGATAAGGACTGTAAAGAGTTATTAAAAGGAAGCTCAATTTGTTGCTATCCTTATCTAAAAGCTGGATATCAAGAAGAAGTTTACAAAGAGCCTAACCTCTCTTATACATATATCTATCGTTTATCAGGTGACATCAATGAGGATTTAAGATTTATCCAATCATTAAATGTCAAAGATGAAAATGGCCTTAATTACTATGCCGTTATAAAGAACAACTATTATTCATACGATTCTTTGACTAATTTCAGATATGGAACCACAGGAAATATAATTACTATAATCATATGCGCTTTATTGACTATAGCTATTCTAATGATTATAAATTTATGCTTCGCCAACACTAAAAAGAATGAAATCAGAGCTGGAATATTAAGGTCTATGGGATGTACAAAATTAGGAATTATCCAACTGACTATAACTGATTCCTTATTGATTTCCTCGATTATATTTTTATTTGATTTAATCGCATTAGGAATAATATTCCCAATTTTGAATAATTGGATTATGCTCAACTATTTCACTTTCAATATATTCAATATCGGATTATTACTAGCAGTGATAATCGGAATAGGACTTATAACCTCATTGATTACTTGTATAAAAGCGTTGAAAAGCAAGCCGATTAAGATTATTAAAAATTTATAAAGACAAAAAAATAAAACTCAGCCGAAAATTACGGCTGAGCTTTTTTTCTCTTTAAATATACAACTTATAATTAACTATTGAAGTTTAAGGTGTTCATCACCTTGTTTCCATTAGAATCAGTGATTGATAAGAGACAAGCTGTAAAATAATTTTTGTCATTCCAATTACAGACAGCAACTTCCATAGTGTAGGTCTTAGTATCATCTTCATAAGGTTTGATCCATCCATACTGGCCTGCAGCATTAGTGCAATAAAGACGCATTTCACTATCGCCATCCTTTAAATAGGCATTTGAATAATTTTTGGTTGAAACAAATTTCAAACCGGCAGTAATAACATATACCTCGGCAGTATGATAATTATTAGCAACAGGTAAAGCTATCAAATCAGCTAAGGTCTTGCCTTTAATAAACGAGGCTGTTGAATAATCCACATTTCCAAACTCATTTTTAACTATTTGACAACCAGTAATGCAACGCTCAAAATAGGAAGGAGTACCTTTACGGGAGCTAGCAAACAAATCTCTCTTTCCTTTGATATAAACTGTTTGACCTATTTGAAGTCCTTCTAATTCATCCCTTGAATTCATAACTACTGCTAAGCTTCCGGTGTCATCTATCAAGTAGAATCCGTCCTTGTTTACTAAAGAAGGTCCTATGACACCTTTTACTAATAATTCAGTATCTTTACTAGCATCAATTGCAGCTTTAACATTAACTGCTGAACTCACATCAACTGGCTTAGTAATCTTTATATCCATAGTCTTAGAAAAGTCTGTTTGACCATCCAAATGACCAGTGACAGTAATGGTTACTGTTCCTTCAGTTTCATTATTAATATGGAATATAACCTTACCATCCTTGCCAGTTTCAAAATAAGCTAAAGCAGTATTGTTAGAAGAATAAGACAAAGTAGCTGTTCCAAAGTTCAATAAATCAGATGTTACTGAAGTGAGCATTTCTTTACTAGGGTCTGCACTATAGACTGTATCAAATTGCTCTAATCCATAATATTCGACAGCAAACTTAGGAGCTTCTGCTTTATCGAATTGATAATTATTGTTATCTTCAATCTTGATAGGAAGGAATCTAAATAAAACTCCAGTAGAAGTTGATTTTGCATTTAAGGCTGTGTAATAGACAGAACATATCTTTCCATCATATTGATCCATCCAAGCAAAATCTTTACCATCACATGCAGTATAAACATAGCTTCCTGTCTTACCATCTAAATCATCGATGTAATAATTAACAAAGCTCTGTCCTTCTTTTTGAACTCTCTTGATGAGTGCATTGCTGTGATAAATCAAGGAAGTAATGTTGTCAGAAGGAGAAGTTTCAATAACTTCTTTGACTGTCTTTTCTTGAGCGAATGACAAATCCAAATCATTAGTCGATTCATCATTGGATAATAGATGTCCATCGATCAATTGACAGGCTCCTTTATATCCAAACTTTTTGGCAGAACTAGCTTCTTTAGAAGGAATAAACATTGTCTTCTTAGCTAAAAGAGTAATCTTGTTCCCTACGGCAACTGCTATAGCAATCTGGCTATCATAAACATATATGGAGCTATTATCACCGACGATTATGAATCCATTAGGCTTCATTCCACTGGCAAATGTGATTCTAGAGACTACACCAGTAACCTTAACCAGAGAATCTACATTAGCTTCTCTAGCTTCACCTATAGTCATTTCTGTGTAGTCATCTTCACTCCAAGAAGGAGTTCCTTTTGTGAATTCAATAATCCATCCGCTCTTTATTTCAGGAGTTTTGCTTTTGTAGTTTTGAATTGTTCCATAAAGTAAGACTGTATCACCTTTTACAGGTTTCTCATCTAATTGACTGTATCTCTTTGCACCATCAGAACTATATGTACCATAAACGGACAATGTTCCTGTTGAATCTTCGATAGTCATAGCACCATAATCAGCATTATCGATAGATTTAATTGTAGCTCTAACATAGTATCTTTCAGTTGTGGCACTACCATCACTAGGCATCATAGCTATCAATTCAGCTATTGTATAAATCTTCTTTTCATCTTCATTTTTAGATGAATTATTTTCATCTGTGCTAGGCTTGCTGGAAGGAGCTGAGGGAGTGGAAGGTGTAGAAGGTGTAGTAACATTACCAGTATTAGATGGAGCATTAGTATTATTGCCTTCTCCACAAGATACTAAAGTTGCACAAGATAAAACGGATAGAAATAAGCTGAGAAATTTACGATTCTTTTTCATTTTCTTTGATTTTTCCTCTAGGTAAATAAAAGTGGTTGTAATCTCGACAAATGCATATTATCAAACGCAAAAAAATGTTCTATAAAGAATCCTTTTCTAATATTTTAATAATAAGCATTTTTGAATTTAAGAATAGCGTTGCTAATCTCAAACTCACACAAAAAAACACAACGCTTAAAGTATAAGGAATTTCCTAAGAAAAAGTAATAAAAGCACTTTCAAAAGGCGACCTATGTTTTCGTTTTTACTAGATACTCTATTAGTAAATCAAATGATTGATTTTAGATATTTTTGACTAAAGTCTTATTCTTCCACTTGCCTAACTTCCATCTAATTTCAAATATTATTCCTCTAACACATTCATCCAAACAAGCACCGATAAAAGCTCCGTATATTCCTAATTTAAAAACAATGCATAATAAAGCTGATACTCCAACAGTCAAAGCCCAACTTGTAAAGATTGAAGTCAAAACAGGAAATGATATATCACCTGCTGTTTCTAATCCTTTGACATAGACTAGGTTAGTAGCTCTTCCTTGATCCAACACTATATCTATCAACATACAATAAACAGCGACAAGTCCTATATCGTGTTGCGTAAATCCTTCTATATTGGTAAAAGGATCAGCTATGGCTTCTCCCATCAAATAATAAAAGACAAAATAGGCTATAGCAGTTATTAGCAAAGACATTATGAATGACACAGTCCTAGCCATAACACCTATATCTTTGACTAGTCTCTCAGTCTCATCTTTCTTGCCTTCACCTACTAATGTTCCTTCGACAACTTGCATAGCAGTAGCAGTTCCACTAGCAAACAAATAGATGATGGAAGTGAAAGTCATGATATAGCTTCTTAGATTTTGCATTAAAACTGAGACAGACAAATTAACTATTATCATCAAGACTAATTGAGAAAAGTTATAAGATAAAGTCTCTCCTGCTGTAGGTAACCCAATAGTCAAAAGCCTTTTGAACAATTGTTTTGGAAAAGGTCTTATTCCTTTGAATGACAAAGAAATAGATACATACTTGACATAGAATACTAAAGAGAGAATAAATCCGACACTTCTAGATATCAAAGTAGATAATCCTACCCCTATCAATTTTTGAATGGGATCTAAAGTTTCATCAGGAAAAGCCCATAATGTTATTGCGACACCTATAGCATTAACAACATTTGTAATCACAGCTATCAGCATAGGTTGTGTCATTTTCTTGTTAGCTCTTAAGAAAGAAGACAGTACTTGATTCAAAGCCAAAAATATTATCGATGCACCACTCACATATTGATACATGACTGCACAAGGGAAAACATTATCGTCCACTTGCATCATCCTAAACAAAGGATTAGCTAATCCAATCACCAATGAACTGACAACTACTCCTAAAATAAAGTTAACCCAAAAAGACAATGAATATACTTTATTCAATAATTCATTGTTTCCACTTCCTTTCAATTGAGTTATCAATATTAAGGAAGAAGTCGAAAAGACAGAGAAAGAAACGATAAAGATATTGGATATTTGATTTGCTTGACTTACAGCATTAGAAGCTATTGGAATTCCAGCTAGCATAAATTGATTTATATAGCCCATGGCTACACTCAATATCAGTTCCAAAAATACAGGAACTGCTAATTTGACAATATCTTTATTTCTTTTAAAAACCTTAAATATGTTCATTTATAGTAAACACCTAAATATAAATACATATTTAGTTTAAGACTAAATTTCTAAAAAAAGAATAACTAAATTCAAAAAGCGATATCTATAAAGTGATGAAAATCAAATCCAATTAATAAAAATTGATATATAGAAAATATATAAAAAAGTCACCCGCATAAAACGGATGACTTTATAGCATAAGACTAAATATTATTTATTGTCTGATTCGGCTTTTTCTTCAGCTTTTATCTTTTTAATATCTAAGGTGATTACAATTCCACCCCAAACTAAGATGACACCTAACATTCCAAAGATATATGCATAATTGATCCAGAACCACTTAGGAGCAGTTTGACCAATTACAGTACCTTGCATGGAGTTTGAATTGACAATGCTGTAACAGACATCCTTCAAGACTCTTCTCAAGACCAATTGATCGCCTATGCTGGATTCATCATAATTCCAAGCTGATGAAGCCATAGTAGCCAAATTCAAATCACCACCAGCATATGCTTCTTGTCTTGCATCCATATAAGTAGGAATCGTGTTGAAGTCACAGATGACAGCTCCATTGAATCCCCACTCATCTCTAAGGATAGTAGTCAACAAACGATAATCACCACCAGTCCAACGAGTTCCGATTCTGTTGAAAGATGACATCATTCCCAATGTCTTTCCTTCCTTGACTGTGATTTCGAAAGGTCTCAAATAGATTTCTCTCAAAGCTTGCTCAGTAATCCAAGAACAATCACCAGAAATAGAACGATGCGTCTCTTGTTCATTAGCAGCGAAGTGTTTGACAAATGTTACTATTCCTTTACTTCTACAACCTCTCACTTCAGCAGCTCCAACCTTTCCAGAAAGAAGAGGATCTTCTGAGAAGTATTCGAAGTTTCTTCCTCCGAATGGAGACCTATGAATATTCATAGCAGGAGCGTACCATCCAGTGTAAGGAGTAGATCCGTTTCCAATCAATCCCTCTTCACCGACAGCAGCACCAAATTCAGAAATGAGTTCATCATTCCAAGTGGATGCAACAGTTACACCACAAGAATATGATGCAGTCTTCTCAAACAAACCAGGATTGATGAAGCTAGTCCAACCGACAGGACCATCAGCACAAGTCACAACAGGAAGACCAACACTATCAACACCTGCAATCTTATAAGCAGCTGTATTATACATGTTGGCAACTTCTGTCAAATTCATTTGATCCAACAATCTGTCCCATCTCTCATCATCAAATGAAACTTCTCCAACCCATTCGCCACGAACTTTATTTCCTTCTTCATCGACTACATAATTACCATCGGCATCAAGATTATCCTTATACAATAAATCATAAATTGTATATAACTTGGTATCATCTACTGTAGGATAATCGAATTGAGGATCATTATCGTAATCGTTAGGATTATTAGTAGATTTATCATTCAATTTGTCTATAAAGTCTTGACTGACAGTTCTTTCTTCTTGAGTTCTGGGAGATGGAAATGTTCCTTCCCAATCTTTTCTAGAAAGAATAGTCTTCAATTGATAATCACTATTAAATGATGCATCTTCATTATCAGTATAAAGATTCTTGACTTCAGTTCCAGTCACAGGATCTTCAGCATATTGATAATTATCAGCCAATTCCATATCGAATGATCTTATGCTTTCATGTGAATTCTTGTTGAAACTCAATGAATAAGTCCCAGCATCCAATTCAAAGCCTTTAAATCCATTATTGTTGGCATCATTATAGTCATATGAAGCCATGTAGTAAGGATTGATATCAATCGATACTTTTTCACTAGCACCAGGCTCTAATAAGCCAGTCTTGGCATATCCAATCAATATCTCATAAGGCTTTTCGATTTCACCAGTTTTATAAGGAGCTTTAGCATAAACTTCTACTACGTCTTTACCTGCGACACTTCCTTCATTTTTTACCTCAACTTCAACAGTAAATTCACTAGTTGGATCAAGTGTAGAAGGAACTGTTGTAGCATCGACACTCCATGAAAATGTCGTATAACTCAACCCATATCCAAAAGGATATACTACATTGGCATTGTACCATTCGTTACCATCAGTAAAAGCACGTGTCTCATAATAACGATATCCTACATACTCACCTTCTTCATAATCAGCAAAATAGTAGAGCTTAGCTTGATCACCAATCATATATTGGTCACCAAGTCCACCTTCAGTATCAAAATCGTTATTTACAGAAAAGTTTTTCCAAGAAGGCATTTTCTTGAAATCAGTAGCATAAGTATCGACAGTCTTTCCACTAGGATTTACATCTCCGGCAATGATTTCACCTAAAGCTTTGCATCCAGAATTTCCTGGGTATCCAATAGAAATAGCAGCATCAATCTTAGATGGATCAATCGTATATCCTTTTTGAGTGACATATTTAGCATTTTCTTCTAAGAATCCCAATTCCATAGCAGATCCAGAGTTGATTACGACGATGACTTTTTTAAATCCGCCATTGGTTACTGCAACGATCAAATCTTCTTCGTTCTTGTCTAATTGAAGATAGTGGTCATCACTCTTTCTAGCACCTTCCACACCATCCATGGTCATAGGAAGATCCATACCCTCTCCACCGATTCTAGTAAGAACTATAACAGCGGCATCTTGATAATTCTTGTAACTATCTTTTACTTCATTTGTATAAGAAGACTGAGGAGTTTCACCAGTTTTCAATGTGACTGGTTTTCCTGAATCCAAGTCGCCAGAAGCTGAAGAACGTCCTTCTCCTGAGAGTTTGTTATTGTGATAGAAATTCTCAAGTGTTGGGTTGACTTCAAATCCGGCATTTCTTAAAGATTCGTTAACACCGATAAAATCTCCACTAGCAGCACCTGAACCAGATCCACCGATTGCGATGTTGTCAGAATTCTTTCCAAAGACAGAAATTTTAGAACCTTTGGCTAAAGGCAAGGCATTGTTCTTGTTTTTCAACAAGACCATTCCTTCTTCATTCAATTTAACGTTAACATCGTCAGCATTAGCTTTGCTTTCGTCTTTGCTGTTATAAGACTTCACATAAGCTGACTGTTCACCTTCTTTAAAGATAGGATCAGCGCCACCCAAAGCAAAGTCCAAAACATCGGCCAAAGCTGTATTCAATACGATAGGTACAGCTATTACAGTAGCTAACAAAACACCGGAAGTTATAGACCATATTTTGAAGCTATTCTTTTTCCATAGTTTTTTATCATCATAAGAATTTATTCCGTTTTTTAGTAGTTCTTAACAGGATAACCTTTGACATTGTCCCACTCAGCAACAAAGTCATCACCGCTCAAAGCAATATAATCGAGCAAGGGTGCATGAGCAGCCATTGTTGTACCGCTGATATCATCAGAGTTATTGGTCATAAATGTAAATTCATTGTTTCCAACCTTGAGATCAACAGTTCCCAATGTAAATTCCTTGAAAGGTTCAGGATCAGTAGTATCACCAACTCTTGCAGGAACATTACTGAAAGTGATGGTTCCATAATCCAAAATCTTTCCGTTGGCCATGATTTGATAATTATCTTTATTGTAAGAATAGTTTTCAATCTCTTGAGACATACTAGCCTTCAAAGTGACAGTCTTTGCAACATCGGAAATGATTTCGAACTTGAGAGTATTTCCTCTCTTATACATATAAGAGACAAACTTATCTCCGGAAGCGTTGAATCCAGGCTTGGTAACAATTGCACCAGCTTCAGTAGTGGTTCCAGAAAGTCCAGCTCCAATTATTCCAGTGAAGTCAATATCTTCAGCTTCAAACTTGTATGTTTGTGCTCCAACATATTCAGTTGTAGAACGTTTCCAATTAGCTGTCAAAGTCAAATCACCGGTAACATTAGTGGTGAAATCATAATCAGCACCGGTGGAAGTCACCCAGCCGCCGAAGTCATATCCTTTTCTAGAAGGATCCACCGATATCTTAGAAACAGGCTTTCCAGATTCAACTTTCAAAATTCTAGTCTCAGGAATTGCACCATAATGGTTGTAATTAAATGTGACATTGTAGGTAGTAGCACCTTCAGTCAACCATTTCGCATATAAAGTAATAGCAGAAGTGACTGAGCTATTCCAATCAAAAGCTAAAGTCAATTGAGAATCAATGTACCATCCATCAAATGTATATCCACTCTTTGTAGGGTCAGCAGGCTTCTCGCCTTTGCTTCCATCTTCGACTGTTAAATTAGAGACTTCACTTCCTTCATTAGTTTCAAATGTGATATCGAATGTTTGCTTGGTGACAACGATATTTCTCAAAGTAGCATTCTTTCCACCAAAAGTAATTTTTATAGAAGCGTTTGCGTTGGTAACAGTAGTATTCAATGTCGTATAAGTGATTCTAGAGTCAGTCATATCGAGCTCAGCAGTTGACTTGTTTTTATATGTGACAGTCAAAACACCACCTGCAGGATCGAAAGTTTCACCTATCTTATAAGACATCTTGGTAGGATTAGTCTTTACAGCAATTTTAGATACATTCTTATCACTGACTTCAGTATCAGTTTTTCCTCCAGTATCTTTACCAGAACCAGTATCAGGCTTAGGTTCTACTGAAGCAGTATTGTTAGTCTTATTAGATGGCTTAGCTGAATCATTGTTTCCTCCACAGCTAGCCAATGAGAACATACAAGCCAATAAAGCTAAAATCTTTAAACTATTTTTTTCATTTTTTCCTCCTGGTTCATCTAATGAACCTGATTACAATCAAATTTTAAGAAAAGGCTTTCAATTAGTGACAAAAGTGCCAAAACTTGTACTCGTGAAGACAAACTTGGCAACACCCATAAATAAACAATTGACCTTGACGAAACATCCGCCAAGGTCAATTTATTATTCATAGAAAGCGGATTAGGCTACTGTGAAAGTGATAGTTCCGGTGTAATGGCACTCAGTTGGAGTTCCAGCGAAAATCCATCCGGACATATAAGCATTTGTATAGTATGTGAGATCGACATCGACAGTGTAAGTTCCACTAGCCAAAGTACCTTCCAAGGTGTAGTAATCGACTACATCATAGTTGGACTTGTTAGCCTTACCCATGACTGACTTCTCATGCTTGACAGCAGTAAGTCCTGCAGGAATCTTGGTGAACTTATAGTCATAAATCTTGCTATCTTTTGCTGTAGCAGCATCGATAGTGATGATATCTGAAGCAGTCTTATCTTCATTTCTTTGATGCCATGAATCATCGGCAGGATCTTGATATGCATTGACGATCAATCCATTCATTGACATACCCCAGAACTTTGCACCACCAGGTACTTCTGTGAAGTAAGCCAATGCAGGTACTTGAACCTTCATAGACATAGGCTTGTTAGCTTCATAAGTTGCAGCAGACTTGCCAGTAGACATAGCATTTCCATCGACATGGATAGCACTCTTTACATTGACAGTGATGTTAGCGGTAGAAGAAATCCAGTTATCTTGGTTGACTTTAGCTGAAATAGTGACAGTTCCTTCTTTGGTGGCCTTACCACTTATGACCTTACCATTGACTAAGGAGAGACCAAACTCAGCCAATTTTCCCTTTTCAGTATCATCGATTGTGAATTGGATATCACCAGAAGCGATAGATACAGAGTTGTTGACATTATATTCGGCATCGACTGAGAATACAGCACCTGCAGAGATTCCGTTCTTTACAGTTGTCGAATTAGCTCTTGCATATAAAGCACGTTGAGCTTTTCTTCTTACAGCGAAGTAGAATGAAGGATTCTTCTTATCATCGGTTGTGGAGGAAGCTGAAGCTTTGGTATAAACCATCTTTTCTGCCTCATTCCATGTACCATGGTCCATTGCATTCTTAGAATAAGTAGAAGATTGTCCTAAAAGCTGGTCAGATCCTGCATAAGCCATGAGGTTTACAGGAACATAATCCTTAGCCCAAGCATCTGTACATACATCAGCCTTGCTATCCCATTCATCACGGAGCAAGTATTGGTGTACTGCATAAGATTCGGCAGTTACTGCAAATCCGATACGGTTGAATGAAGACATAACACCCATGGAGTTTCCATACTTCAATGCCCATTCGAATGGCTTCAAGTATTGCTCACGCATAGCTTGCTCAGTTACAAAGGTGCAGACACCACCATAATCGGCACGATATGATTCCTGATCGTTCAAGAAGAAATGCTTTACATAGGAAATCAATCCTTTAGAAGAAGCACCTTTGACGACAGCCGCAGCAAATCTTGCAGCGTGCCATCCATCTTGTGAATAGTATTCGAAGTTACGTCCAGCGAATGGTGAACGATGAGTATTCATAGCAGGACCAGCCCATTGAGAAAGTCCAACCCAAATTGCATCGTTTCCAACCATACGTCCCATCTTTTGACCTAATATAACATTGAATGTCGCAGCAAGAATAGGAGCTGAAGTAAACAATGTTCCACCTTTAATTTGGACAGGACCATCAGCATAGTTGTTGGCATCCATTCCTATGGCATCAATCTTGGTCATGTTAGGACCACTAGTGGCATCACCAGATACGATGTCTGACATTTCCTTCCAAGTCAACTCGTTCATCAACTTAGACCACTTTTGTGAACCTTCATCAGTTCCTTCGACGACTTCTCCATTTTCATCAATCTTCAAATCTTGATAATCGACACCAGAAAGATCGGCAAGCTTGATATTGTTCTTCTCGCCTTGATTCCATGAAGAGGGTACAGAATTGACATACCAAGGATCAGCTTCCGATAATTCGTAATGATTGTAGACATCCTGATCGTCGAGACGTGCAATTTGATTAGCTGTCAAAGTACGATCAGCAACTGAAGCAGGCTCAGGTTGTTTCAATCCAGTTGCTCTAGAGATCGAATGACTTATCAATGATTCTGATGTGGAATTGTAATCATCATCTTGAGAGAAGATAGGAGTGATTTCTTTTCCAGTCTTATAATCGGTGGAAAGCTCTAATGCAGTAGGAACTGCGGCAGTATATGAGAGAACTTGAGTGTGTGAATCTCTGTTAGCTGAGATTGTGTAATTTCCAGCTTCCAATTCATATCCGACAAAACCATTGCCGTTGGCATCATTCCAGTCATAAGAAGCCATATCCTGAGCAACAAAGTCGATTGTGACAATGTCAGACTCGCCAGGTTGAAGTAACTTAGTCTTTCCAAAGTTGACGAGGTTATTAGAAGCTTTCTCGATTCCACCCTTGGTGTAAGGGGCTGAATAATAGACCTGTACAACATCCTTACCAGCTACATTACCAGTATTGGTAACTTTGACTTGAACTTCAATAGTTTGATTGCCTTTGGTGATTGCAGCATCAGTTATTCCTTGCCACTCCCAATCGAAGGTGGTGTAGGAAAGTCCGTATCCAAATGGATAAAGAACTTGCTCTTGATACCATTTCTCACCAGTCTGTCCACCCATATCAGTAGCAGCTGTCTCATAGTATTTATATCCGTTGTAGATACCTTCTCTGTATTCGAGATCAGCGTAGTTAGTCATCTTTCCGCTTTCATCATAGAAGAAGGCATTCATTCTAGAGCCATCAGCATTCTTGTTTTGGGTCTGCCATCCTAAGTTTGTAAAGGAAGGATCCTTGGTGAAATCCTTAGTCCAGATATCGGATGTATGTCCAGAAGGATTGACAACACCAGTTAAAATTCTTCCGATAGCTTCAGCACCATTGTTTCCAACTCCACCGACCCAAAGAATTGCATCGACACCCAAGTTGGAATCGGTCTTCTCTTCGGCCAATTCAGGAATTTGCATAATATTAGAAGAGTTGATAACAACAATGACCTTGGAGAAGTGTTCCTTGACGTGGTGAACCAAAGCCACTTCGTTGTCATCGAGTTGCAACACGTGATCATCGGGGTTTGCATGATCTTTCACTTGGTTAGTTGCTAAGTCCTTGTTCTCAGTTCCTTGTCTTGAGAAAGTGATGACTGCAGCATCGCTGTATCCATAATAAGAAGCGATAGTAGAAGGAGTGTAGTCGGATACAGGAAGCTCATTATTAATTGTTCCTAATGTGTGATAGGTGTTATAAAGATTGACAGTGACAGGGTTGACTTCAAGACCTGCATCTTCCAAAGACTCTACAAGACCCGTGTAGGCAATTCCGTTATTGCCAGTTTTTCCAGCACCAGATCCACCACCAGCAGTAACGAGGTTGACTGATGCCATTCCAAACAAAGTAACCTTCTTTTCATAAGAAGCTAAAGGTAATGCATTGTCAGCATTTTTGAGCAAAGTATCACCTTCGGCAGCTATGTCGATAGCTAATTCCTTAGCAGATTTTTGCTCGTCAGCAAAACTTCCATAATCGGAATAAAACTTTCCCTTTGCATCTTTGTCACCGGTGGAAGTCCCATCGGGATTGACTGTTCCAGGCTCTAATGAGTCTACATCATGTTCAGAATCACTAGTTCCACTTGTGTCCCCACCATTTCCAGAGGAGCCCTTGTTATTAGAAGGGGTACTTGGATTAGTTGAAGGATTAGTGCTTGGATTGCTGTTGCATCCAATTAACATTGTTGTTAATCCGAGCAAAGCAAGTAATTTGAAATTTGTCTTCATTTTGTTTCCAAAAAGACTATTTGTCTTTTCCTTTCCGGTTGATTATCCTCAAATCTATATGTAGGAATCTTGCAACCGTTTACATTTTATTTTTACAAAGGGAAGATAGGAACTGTCAATGTTGGTCGAAATGTTTATCATTTGAACTATTTATGCAAATTCGTTCAAAAAACATACTAATTTTAGAAAGGTGTAAACCCTTTATAATAATGGCAAGAGGATGAAAAAAATGACTAAAAATATATTTGAAAAAGTCAACAATTCTAAATTATATATACATATCATTAATATTATACAAAGAAAAAGTTGTTTCTATGGATATTATGTAATATGTCCAAGCAAATAATTGAGCTTTCTTTAATCGAAGAAAGAAACTGTGAGTTGATCATAAAGGCCTTCTTGGATTTGACTGATAGCAAAAAAGTCGAATCTATAAAAGTCAATGATGTCATTCAAGAAATCAAGATATCCAAAGGTACTTTTTATAAATACTTTTCAGGAAAGACTGATCTCATAAATAAAAGCGTAGATTGTCTAGCTTTTGAATTGAACAAAAAGATATTAAAGCCTTTGATATCAGAAGATTTCTCTGATGAGATCATTTTGAATACCGCAACTAAAATAAACGTCAATAAAAGAATTTACAAACAAGTCACTGATTTGTTTGTAGATAAATCCTTTGTCGAATCCAAGCTGATGATGTCATCAGGATTGGATAATAAGCATATCCTCACAATAAATAGAATCCTACTATTCTACTTAATAAATCTCTTCAAAGAAGAGACAGACTGTACCCCTTTAAAACTAAAAGAGACAATAGAAGTTTGTCACAAAGAACTGAGAAGAAGTCTTAAACAACTAGAGGGAGTAAGAAAAAATGATTGAAATAGCATTAGTAGAAGACAATCCAAACGATAAAGATAACCTAATAAAAGCATTAGATAGATTCTCTAAGGAAGAAAACGAGCCTATTCATATAACACATTTCTCTACCGGAGAAGAGTTTATAGCTAAGTTCAAAGCTATTTATAATGTTATCTTCTTGGATATAGAATTGGGTGGAATGAACGGAATGTCTATAGCTCAATCCATAAGAAAAGTAGACAATTCAGTATTCATAATATTCTGTACCAACATCGCAGCACTAGCTATAAAGGGTTATGAATACAACGCTTTGGATTACTTCATAAAGCCTGTGTCTTATGAAGACTAGTGTTGAGAATGAAAAAAGTAGTAAGAAGTGTTAAAGATAGTCAAAGAAAAATTAGCTTTCCTATAGAAGATGGAATCCAAGTTTTATTAGTCAACGAAATCATCTATATCGAGTCTTTTGGGCATGACACAATCTATCATACAAAAGATAAAAATATAAAAGCTAAAGAGAGAAGAAGCATGAAATCCATAGAAGATGAATTAGGCCCTCTTGGATTTTCTAGATGCAATGTAAGTTACCTGATAAACCTCAGATATTTAGACTCTATAAAAAATAATGATGTGATTTTATATGATGGAGAAACATTATCGATCTCTAGAAATAGAAAGAAAGATTTCTTAAATGATTTCTTTGCTCACCTAAACAAAAATGGAGGAATATCTCAATGACGGCCGATCAAGTATATGGACTGATCGACTTTCCTTTGTTTTTAATACTAGGGGAGTCTTTAATAGATCAATATTTTCCTAGAAGAAACTACTTTTGGATACGAGCTGTTATTTGTTCCATCGCTGTCATCGCTTTTAATTTCCTTAGAGATTTCAGTTATGTTCCTATAGGTTGGCTCAATTCAGCTATCCTAATGTCTTTTCCCTTGATGACATTCACATTGTCTCTAATAGGATTGAGCATTTGTTTTAAAGCTACTATTCCAAGTATATTGTTAGCTGGAACTGTAGGATATTGCATTCAAAACTTCTCCTATTGCTTGATGTCGATAATAAGAATTTCAATAGGATTCGATCAATCTCTTTGGTACTATGTGATTGCAATACTAGCACCAATATTCTGCTCAACTTACTTCACTACATATTTCATCTATCTCAGAAACAAGGATCTTAGAATCGGAATAGACAAGATTCAAGAAAAAAGACAAATATTGATAACTTTGATGGCCTTAGCAGGAATATCGATTCTATCTGGCTATGCTATGATGACTTCCGGCAATTTTGACTCAAAAGGAATGTGGTACTGCACCTATTCCTTCGATATGATAGTCGGAATCATTATCGTAACTACTGAATTGGAGTTATTGAGATCTAGAAGAAATGCAATAGATAAGATGAAAGTACAAACACTATGGGAAATAGATAAAAAAAACTATGCCAAAAATGCTGAGAACATGGATTTTATCAATGTTAAGATGCATGATTTAAAGCATAGATTAGACAACTTGTCTACCAAAGTCGACAAGGAAGAACTAGATTCATTGAAATCGTCCTTAGATGTTTTTAAGTTTGTGAACAAGACAAATTGTGAAGCCTTAGATATGGTCTTGGCAGAAAAAGGAATGAAGATGGTCAAAAGCAAGATTCATTTTACTTGTTTAGTCGATGCCTCAAAAATCAACTACATTCCAAAAGAGAACTTATATTCTTTATTTGAAAATTCAATTTCGAACGCAATTGAAGCTGTGACGCAATTACCAGAGAGCAAAAGAGTGATAGCTATAACTAGTAAAGACTATGGTGATTATATAAATATTCATATTGAGAATTACTGCGATAAAGATAAAGTAAATACAAAGATAGGAATCACCACCAAGAGCGACAAATCCATGCATGGATTTGGATTGAAATCAATAGAGATGATGATGAAAGAATATAAAGGAAAAATGTCTATAAAACTAAAGGAAGATATCTTCTCTTTAGATTTGTTGTTCCCTATTCAGTTCGAAGAGACCAATTTTGACAATTAAAAAGCCAACTTTGACAATTCATCCCAGTTTCTTTTCCTAGCAGCTATTATGAAAGCACATACAAGTTAAATATAGAAAGCTTTATGGAGGAGTTTATGAGAGGAAACAAAAATTTCAAAAGCAAGAAGTTCATCGAAGAAGCTTATGTCGCTTTGCTTCTTCAAAAAGACTTCAAGAAAATAACAGTGATCGACATAATAGAGCAAGGTGAAGTCAGTAGAGCGACATTCTATAAGAATTACGAGGACAAGTATGACTTAAGCAAGGACTTCATAGAAGAAATCTTCTTAAAGTACAAAGAGGTAAGACTAGATAAGAAAACAGATGATAAAGACTATCTTATCTTCTTAAATAAGAACAGATTGAACTTCACTGCTATCTTCAAAATCAAAGATGAACTGATAGACGGAATGAATGAGTTGAAGAAACTCATTCAAGCCGAATACAAGAAGATAAACAACTCGACCGATTTAGAAGCGGATTTCTATGCTTCCCAATCAGTCTGGGCTTTGAATTATCTAGCTTCACTGAATAGATCTATCTCTGAAGCTGATTTAAATTCGATACACTTATCTTTTCGAAAGTTGAGTTCTGATATAAAAGAAAATGATGTCTTACCAAAATGTTGGTAACAACAGCTCTTTATTGACGGACTTTGATGGAGCAATTATAAAATATACCCGGTCAATTATAAGAATGACAAGTGGAGTCCTTTGATTTAGTTTACCGCTATACCCGAAAAAAACACCTGTCATTCCAAAAAGAGGTATAGCATGGCAAGAAAGCCGACGGGTATTTCAGAACCCGATTTTTATGATTTTTTGGAGACGGCATGGTCTTTAAGCGACAGTCAGCTGAGCAGGGCGATTTCCTTTTTGACGGACATCCAGCAGAGACGGGCGACATACGGAACCTGACAGGCAATGGCAGACCAGAGAACAAAAGAAAAGAAATGCCCCAAAGGACATTCGCTGATCAAATATGGGAAGACAAAGGACAGGACGCAGCGGTATTACTGCAAGACCTGTAAAAAGGCTTTTACCATATCCGAAGACTCCATATTCGGTGGAACGAAACTCTCAGAACATGACTGGGAGGTCGTTTTTCAGCTTATTTGCGGCAACATTTTGCTTCAGCAGCTTACCACCCAGGCAAACATCAACATAAACACGGCCTGGTTCATCCGCCAAAGAATCATGGTGTGCTGAGCGGAATACAGGGCAACGTGAAACTGACGGGGCATATCTGGATAAATGAACTGTATAAGGCTCACAGAAGGACGGACGAGAAGAAGAAGCGGGGAATATCCAAGCAGCAGACTCCAATCTATGTCGCAATCGATTCCCAATGGAAAATACTGTTCCTCAAAAGCAAGAAAGACGGCAAACCCACTGTCGCAGATGCGAAAGCGGCAATCGTCCCACATCTTGGAGAGAACATATCCATGATCATAACCGACAAGAACAACTGCTATGATTTCCTCGATAAGCTAGGATACAAGCACAAAGCAGTGAAGGCTGTTGTCAGAAGCGGGGAATACGAGACAAAGATGAAGCGGGTCAACGATCTCTGCTCACATTTGAGAGATAAGCTAATAAGCCACAACGGAATTACAGATCGGTATCTTCAAAGATATCTGGATTTGTTCTGGATGGTCTTCAATTTTGCCCACAAAGGGCTGAACACGGAGAAAATCACCCATTATCTTGAAAAATTGGTGAAAAGTGGAACAAGGACAAGACGTTCGGATTTATGGAGCAAATCTAGGAAATCGACCGAAAGCAAGGAGCAGTGCTCCTAATTATTGGCGCTAACGTTAATTGTGCATTTCAGCAAATACACACTATTTGTAATCTTTGTTTTTGAGTGACGTACCGACAAACGGTATCGTTGCAAATTCCCGGAGGTTACTACGTATAACGTAATCGATATAATTACCCACCATCAATGCGTAAGCATAGTACCCCATCGGGTTCGGATGGAAGCCCAGCCCGAACGACTTACGCATTTCGGCATCGTATACGGGCGCATGCGCAGTCATATCCAGCAAGTACGTAAAGTCAAACATATCGCACAATTTGGCAAGTTCGCTTGCGATATAACGAATATCTTTATCACAGGCATCACCGCGAAGTTGCGGAGTAACGACAAAAATACGCGCATTTGGCTCGATCGTTTTAAGTTTGCTAATGATTTTGCCCATATTGCCGAAGAATGTATCGGCGTTATCCTGCGGATGTTCTGCGCTAACGTCCTTGACGCTTCCCAACGGATGTCCGAAGACAAACGAATCGTTGTTGCCTAACGCAATGATATACGCTTGATTCCATTGCCAAAATCCGTTTGCATCTGCCCAACTTTGCATATACTCGCGCGCGGTCATTCCGCCGCGAGAATAATTGTTGTACTTCGTCCCTGTAATGCGCTCCAAAACAGCGGGCCACGAATACTCGTACATATCGGTATAAACTATGCCGCCGTTTTCGTCGTGGCTTTCGAACTCACCCGACGACAAAGAATCCCCTATCACTCCTATTTGTTTGAATACGCCTGCAAAACCGCACGTTTCCTTGATAATATCCAACGGCTGTTCGTTTGCGCCAAGTTCAAAACGTTTGTTATCCATTTTTATTTACCATCCTGTGTTTTTTCTTTATTTTTTTTAGGCTTATCCCATTCCGTACCCGTTACTGTTTTAAGATCCAGTCCGCGAGTTTCGCCGACAAACAGCCACATTATTATGATTGCGCCCACAAGCCCCGGCACAGTCAAACCTAAGTACATATAGCCGAACATCTTTTCGGGAATGATAGGAAGCAATATCATAGTGATAACCGTTGCAAGTCCGCCCATAATTCCGTTAAGCAACGTGTTAATTACAGTTACGGACGAACGCAAGTTTGTAGGAGAAGACTCGGAGAACATTATTCCGCCGATAGTATCGCCCGCGCCCCAGTAGCTGCCCATAAATCCGCCGATTGCAATGCCTGTCAAATACGGAGTCCACTTGAACATACCGCTGAAAACAAACAGCAAATAGCACGCTAACGCCGAACAAGACATCGCAATTATAGTTATTTTGCGCCCGAATTTGTCTGACACAAAACCAGATATCAACGTAAACAATGCGTTGCCTACGGGATACAAGAATAGAGCAAGAGTTATTTCTTCTTCCGTCATCAAAGCAGACTTTGCCATAACCGTACTGTACGTTGCCGTACCTAACGAAGCGAGATAGAAACAACAGCAGGCGATGATCAAAAAGCGCAATTGCCTATGTTTGAATGCGAATTTTACAGCGGTCAGAATTCCGCCTTGAGCGTTTTGCTCGCGCTCTTCCTTACTTCTTTGTTCGCGTTCTTTGATGGGAGTTTTTAAGTACTCTATTCTTTTTGTTAAAAACGCGTTTGTTTCCTTTGCAAAAAGCAACGCGAATAACGCCATTACAAAGCCGATAATTGCCGGAACTAAATATACAACGTGCCAACGTTCGCTTACATTTTGCATAAGCGTAGTCCTGAGCAACGGAACAAGCAACGTACCCAGTATCGCCACTGCTTTTACGATTGCGTAGTTACGGGCGCGGGTCTTTTCGTTGGAGCATTCCAGTATGTACACACATTGCATATCGTGCGACACCATAAAACCCATCAACGTGCTGCCTATCATGTAAGTGTAGATATCCTTAGATAAATACACAATGAACAACCCTAACCCCATACATAACGTGTTAATAACCAAAAACGGCTTACGCCCGAATTTGTCCGCAAGGGGACGATAGAAAACAATAAGCAACGTTATAGGATAGGAAATAAAACCTATGGCGGAAAAGAGCGATAATCCCGCACCGTATTCCATACCCATATTTTTTACGAAGAATTCCGTAACTATATTCGTCTGAAACTGAATGGATATAGTAGACGCTATTTCGTCTGTTATGTAGATGAGCGCCAAAATCATAAACAAGTAAATCAGATAAAACTTGTTGCTTCTTGCGCCCAACTGCTTTTCGCGGCGGATAAGTTCTTTGGCTTCGCGCGCCTGTAATCGTTCAACGTTTTTTGCCATTTTGAGTTTGCTCCTTTTGAAAATTATAAACAAGAAAATTCTTGGTCATCTCGTCAGTAATGCCGTAGCGCTCCGCCAAATTGTGTATTACTTGCAAGAAATCCACACCGGAGCAGCCCTTGGACAACAGGTTTTCTTTTTCGATAAGTTTATTCCAAAAAATATTCAAAACAATTTCGTCGGTGGCAAGAGAAACAACCGAATGATTGCGCGTATGCACGTAAACGTTGCGATCGCCCTCTTCGCCGACTAAGCACTCTCCACCGTCGATTATGATTGTTGTTCTACAGTAGGGAAACAGAGTTGAAACATCGTTGATATTGTACGAATACACCGTTGCGCCGGCGACCGAAATACTTTCGAAGGTAAAAATATACACCTTTACTCCGCGGGATATTGCGTTTTCGATATTACTACGCAGCACTTCGAACGACTCCCGCCAAATGGACAGCGAAATTTCCGCTTGCGCACTGTCGATAAGTTCCTTTGCCTTGGCAACGTATTTTTCTTCGCCCACTATATTCATTACGTAATCGACGTCGGCATTTTCCGTTGCGAGTTGTTGAAGTTCGCGTTCGGCGCAGGCAATATTCTTTTCGTTTTCTTCCTTAATGCTTCGGATAAGGTCTTGATACTCGATAGGCTTGTAAAAATTAGGTTCTCCGTCTATACGGATGACAGCGCCCTTTGCGATCAAACGATTGATGACCTCATAAACCAACGAACGCGCAACGCCGGACAATTTGGCGATTTCGTAGCCGTTTAGCACTTTGTGTTTTATCAACGTGCAGTATACTTTTGCCTCGTTAGATGAAAAACCGAGTTTTTCCAAAAAATCAAAACTATTCATAGTAGTTATATCACTCACTACTATTATGATACAAATCTTTCCGCTGTCAATACTCTTTTTAAAATATGTGATATTAAATTTGCTCTTTTTCGTCAATACGGACTATCGTCAAAGTCCAATTTGTCGTATAAATCGCCGCCTTGCCTATCGAAACGTTCTTGCTGCTCGGGTGTAAAAGATGCTTTTAACGTTTCCGGTCTACGCAACGCAAAATTGCCGATATCGCGTCTGAGCGTACGATTGATTATAGGGGCAAATGTATGAAGGCTTTCTACATCTCCTATAATTTTCACTCGATCTTCCAGTGAAATTTTATCCCTATTCAACATTCAGACAGCGTTTCGATAAACAGGGGGTTGAATTAACATTGCCGCTCCCCAATTGGTATTGCCGGCTTTTACAAGGTTGTCTAACGCTTCTTCCTTCCAATTCTCTTTGTTTCCACGGATAGGTTTTGCCGCCTCGTTGATAAAAGGATTAGGTTCAGAGTAAGCGCCAAATAGTCGGACGTAAGAAAAGCCAGGAAAAAAAGGCTCTAAAGCCCTTGACTACATTTCTATTTATTTTAGAAACGGCCGAATTCTTTAACAGCCCCTTGATTCTCTTGATTACTATCTTAGGAAGGTTTAGCTTGAAGCAGGATTGAACTGCCCATTGTGGTCATGCTTCTTATTTCAGGTAAACTTTCTTTAAGCATTTTTAAATTGACTAATGAAGTCTCAATATTACGAGCCTCCAGCTTGGCTTTCTGTGCCCATGTCAATAGAGCAAGATTGCTTTTTTTGTTTCGGCCAATCTACGACATGCCATTTTTGAACCATATCCCATTTCTGCTTCGCTTGCGATTGTACATACCTTTTCAATCTTGCGAGTCTTAGACGCTATTTTCAAATCAGACCTCTTTCATAAGTTTACCTTTGAGGTAAATATAGTTTGCTCCTATTTACTGCTAATATAAATGATATCTGTTTACCTGAGAGGTAAATCTCTTGCGATATGCTAAAAAGATAAGGCGGTACCGCATAACTTTCGATTTTTTTTGAACTTCATAAGCAGCACCTTTGAATGTATACTTTAGGTACAGCAAGAGATTACTTCAAATGTTTGTTGCTACTCGATATGCAACTCAAACAAGGCCGAGTTCGAATGATTCGAGGTTTCGTCGGGAGGACACAAAACATTTTTATTATCCTTTTGCAGTTAACGATATCTCACCAACATTTTGGTAAGATATCATTTAAAAGAAAGAAAATAATATTGAGAACAAATTAGAAGAATAATGCAGGCCAGGGATAAAAACTGACTCATCTATGAATGGTCAGTTTTTTTATCTATCCTTTTCTATTAAACTAATAAACTGATTGCAGTTGTATTTAAAATCCATGTTCTACATCCAAAAAATAAAGCCATAATTAAAGCCCTTTCAATTATTTATCTTATACTTCAATCGATAAAAATTATATGGAGACAAAATATGATTAAAGGAACTAAAGCTATATCTATATTGTTGATGCTAGTATCACTAGCATCATGTGAGCCTATCAGGTTCACATTCAGCAAGCCTTCAAGTAACAAAAATAATACCACCAGTAGTTCTTCCTCAATCAATACTATCGATTCTATAGAAATAACAAACCCTATCGATAGATTAGTTTTAGGTCATACATATCAATTGAACACATCTACTGATGAAGAAATTATATGGGAGAGTGGAAATACAAATATAGTTTCTGTAGATGAAGAAGGTGTTATAACTGGTAAAAATATTGGATCTACTACTATCTATGCTTCTTTAGCCATAGATAGCTCAGTCTCTACTGAAATGAATATTACTGTAGTAAATAAAACTCCTACTCCGACATCAAGTTCGTCTTCATCCAATAATAATTCTTCTTCCTCAAGCCAAACAGATTCTGTAGAAAACGAGAATCCTAATCCAAAAAAATACAAATTAAATTGGCACGATGAATTCGATGGGAATTCATTAAATATGAATTATTGGTCTTATCAAGAAGGTGATGGATCACAATATGGGATTCCAGGATGGGGTAATAGCGAGCAGCAATACTATTCTCAAGATAATGTTTCAGTAAATAATGGAGCATTAAAAATAGCAGCAAGAAGGGAGAACAAAGGTGGAAAAGCCTATACTTCAGCAAGAATAAGAACTGCTAATAAAGTAGCTTTTACCTATGGGAGAATAGAAGCTAAGATCAAACTACCTCCTTATCAGGGTTTATGGCCTGCATTTTGGATGCTTCCTGACACTGCTACTTATGGAAACTGGCCAAATAGTGGAGAAATAGATATCATGGAAGCTAAAGGAAGACTTCCAAATGAAACATCGGCAGCTATTCACTTCGCCGACAATAACAACCAACATAAATACAACACCGGAACCTGTGATTTGAATCAAACTTTATCAAGCAATATGAAAGACTGGCACACCTACGCCGTGGAATGGGAATCAGATTCCTTATTCTTCTATGTCGATGATATTTGCTTCTTCGGTTCTAAATGCAATCAATATTCAGGTGTAGAAGGAAATAGCGGACAACCATTCGATAAAAACTTCCATATTCTATTAAATTTAGCTGTGGGTGGTATGTTTGATAACTATATCAATCCAAACGATTCTGATTTACCCGCTTCTATGGAAGTCGATTATGTCAGATGGTGGGGATTGAAATAGAAAGCAAACTATTCAAGAATAAAACTACACAAAAAAACTCAAGGCTTATTATTTTTATAAACTTATATAAAAAGAGTGTTGTAAAATTATGCCTGGAGTTTTTTTATTATGGATAAAAATATATTTAATAGAAAAGATAAAGATTTGCAGTTGAGGGCAAACGATGGTCGTATTCCTTTGGAAGGTGATAGACCTGTATCGAAGAAAAAGATTGTAGCTAGAGGACCTATTCCTACTCAAGACGAAATCACAGAAATCGATAGACAAGGAAGAAAAGAAAGAAATGACTATAGGAAGAAATGTAGAAAAGAAAGAAGTCTTCCCGGATTGAGTAAAGAAGATAAACGCCATATGAGAGATATAGAAAACGCAACTCTCAACAAAATGAAATATGACAATATGAAAAAGCAAGCTGAGTGTTACGCTAAAGCTACAGGTCAGACTTTGCCTGACAATTTATCCTATAACGATTTAGAGACTATCTCCATCCGTTGCTTCTT
>ERZ772831.1146-NODE-1146-length-26007-cov-13.117371_pt1 | contig 26007 bp, 20 predicted proteins | sample MGYA00580858_ERZ772831 | MGnify/ENA primary metagenome ERZ772831 (study PRJEB29015, sample SAMEA2737694) | human gut metagenome | biome: human gut; feature: human-associated habitat; material: faeces | place: China | collected 2012 ... | reverse complement strand
ACGCACGAGCCCGTATTGTTTGAGCGAAGCGAGTTTACGGGCGAATGTGCCGAGCTGCCCACTGAGAGCCGCAAACTATGTACTGCGGCACGGCGTTGCGGGGGGCTCGGGGTGAAACCTCGAGTCTGCCTTTTCTTTGCAGGCGTTTCTTTTTTCAGACAGAAAAGAAATGCCGAAACGCGGGTAGTGTGAAAAGTTTGATTATAGTGGGACGCGAAGGTAGTAAGACAATTATAAACAAATCAAAATTGTTGTATCGGCTGCGCCGATAGCGGACAGCCGCGAGGGCTGTCCCTACGAGCGGTCGGTAAAACAAGCCTTTTCAAAGATTTTGTGTCGCTCGCGCGGCATCGGTGCGTCGAGTCGCCGCACCCTACAAAATACAAGACAATAAGTCACTACAAATTTTGCGGTCAAATAATATCCGCCCCTACCGCATATATTTGTTGCTTTGAGCGAAGCAAAACACCTTCTCAGTCTCGGCTTACGCCGAGCCAGCTCCCCTGCAGGGGAGCTTAAATAGTTTTTGTGGCAAATCCGATTTGTCTCTCCGTATCCCCACATCGCGGCAAAACAAAACAGCCGCAGCAAAACAAATCGCTGCGGCTTGACTTTATATATTTTTTTACTCGCTGATTTTTCTGACCGTCTCCATGACATAGTCGCCGAACTCGCTGCAGGTGCAGCCGTCCTCGCGGCCTGTGATTTTGAGCTTCTTGTCCTCGTACATGCAGATATCGAGCGCTCTCTCGAGCAGATCGGCTTTTTCCTGCTCGCCGATGTGGGAGAGGAGCATCACGCTCGCTCTGAGCATCGAGCAGGGATCGGCGTACTGCGCTCTGCCCTCGCGAACCATTCTCGGAGCCGAGCCGTGGATAGCCTCGAACATCGCGTAACGCTTGCCGATGTTTGCGCTGCCGGCTGTGCCGACGCCGCCCTGGAACTCGGCAGCCTCGTCGGTGATTATATCGCCGTAGAGGTTCGGGAGAATGAAGACCTTGAAGTCGCGGCGGCGCTTCTCGTCGATGAGCTTCGCCGTGGTGATGTCAATGTACCACTCGTCGGTCACGATGTCGGGATATTCCTCGCCGACCTTTTTGCAGAGGTTGAGAAACTTGCCGTCCGTGGTCTTGATGACATTTGCCTTTGTGATTATCGAAACGCGGCCCTTGTTGTTGCGGCGCGCGTAGTCATAGGCGAGCCTTGCGATTCTGTCGCAGCCCTCGGTGGTGGTCACGACGAAGTCGAGCGCGAGATCGTCGGTGACATTGACGCCCATCGAGCCGACGGCATATGCGCCCTCGGTGTTCTCGCGGAAGAAAGTCCAGTCAATGCCCTGCTCGGGAACCTTGACGGGGCGGAGGTTCGCAAACAGATCGAGAGCTTTTCTCATCGCAACGTTTGCGCTCTCGATGTTCGGCCACGGATCGCCCGCCTGCGGGGTAGTGGTCGGACCCTTGAGGATAACGTGGCAGCTCTTGAGCTCTTCGAGCACGTCGTCGGGGATAGCCTTGTTTGCCTTGACGCGGTTTTCGATGGTCAGTCCGTCGATGACCTTGAATTCAATCTTGCCTGCCTTTACTTTATCGTCAAGCAGATATTCGAGAACTCTTGCGGATTCCTTGGTGATGACCGGACCGATGCCGTCGCCGCCGCAGACGCCGATGATGATCTTGTCGAGCGACTTGAAGTCGATGAAATCGCCCTGAGCCTTTATTTTGTCCGAACGGTCGCTCTGAGCGCGGATGAGAGCCTCAAATTTTTCGACGGCGTTCTTGACCTGTGCCTCTGTCATGTTTATCTTCCTCTCTTATTTGTGTGATTCTCTTGTGTAGTTGAGCAGACCGCCTGCGAGGATTATGTCCTTTTGCCTGCCGGAGAAGCTGTAGCAGAGCTTGTAGCTCTCGCCCTTTGTCTCATTCTTGAGAACAGCCTCGCCGCCGTTTTCGATAGTCTCTCTGATGTCGTCGAGCGCGAGCTTGTCGCCCTTCTCGATGCGGTCATAGTCGGCGGGGTCGGCGAAGGTGAACGGCACGATACCGGCGTTTATGAGGTTTGCCTGATGTATGCGCGCAAAGGACTTTGTGATAACGCTCTTTATGCCGAGATACAGCGGAACGAGTGCCGCGTGCTCTCTCGAAGAGCCCTGACCGTAGTTGCTGCCGCCGATGATGATTCCCTTGCCTGCCTGCTTGCAGTGCTCGGCAAAGTTCTCGTCGCACTGCTTGAAGCAGAAGTTCGACAGGAACGGCACGTTCGAGCGGTAGGGGAGAATCTTTGCGCCTGCGGGCATGATGTGGTCGGTCGTGATGTTGTCGCCGACCTTGAGAACGACTTCGGCCTCGATGCTCTCGGGCAGTGCGTCGCCGTTGGGAACGGGCTTGATGTTCGGACCGTAGACTATCTCAAGATTCTTCGCTTCCTCGGGCGAAGCGGGCTTGTCGATGAGATTGTCGTTTATTTCAAAGTGGTCGGGCATTGTGATGTGCGGAGCCTCGCCGAGTGTTCTCGGGTCTGTCAGCACGCCCGTGAGAGCGGAGGCCGCAGCGACCTCGGGGCTGACGAGATAAACGCCCGCGTCGGCAGTGCCGGAGCGTCCCTCGAAGTTGCGATTGAAGGTACGCAGGGAGACAGCGCCGGAGTTCGGGGACTGACCCATGCCGATGCACGGACCGCATGCGCACTCAAGCAGTCTTGCGCCCGCGCCGAGGATATCGGAGAGTGCGCCGTCCTCGGAGAGCATTCTGAGAACCTGCATCGAACCGGGGGAGATAGTGAGGCTGACACTCGGGGCGACGCGCTTGCCCTTGAGGATAGCCGCTACCTTGAGCATATCGTAGAGCGAGGAGTTCGTGCAGGAGCCGATGCAGACCTGGTCGATCTTTATCTCGCCTATTTCTGAAACTTTCTTTACATTGTCGGGCATGTGGGGCATTGCCGCGAGGGGTTCGAGGGTGCTGAGATCTATGTCGATAACCTCGTCGTAGACTGCATCGTCGTCCGCCTTGACCTCGACCCAATCCTGCTCTCTGCCCTGAGCGGCGAGGAAAGCCTTCGTCACTTCGTCGGAGGGGAAAACAGAGGTCGTTGCGCCGAGCTCCGTGCCCATGTTGGTTATAGTTGCGCGCTCGGGGACGGAAAGAGTCTTGACTCCGTCTCCGCCGTATTCGATTATCTTGCCCACGCCGCCCTTGACGGACATGATGCGAAGAACTTCGAGGATTATATCCTTTGCGCTGACCCACGGTGAAAGCGCACCGTGCAGGTTTATGCGCGTCATCTTGGGCATAGTTATGTAGTATGCGCCGCCGCCCATCGCAACCGCGACGTCGAGTCCGCCTGCGCCGAACGAGAGCATGCCGATGCCGCCGCCGGTCGGGGTGTGGCTGTCCGAGCCGATGAGCGTCTTGCCGGGGATGCCGAAGCGCTCAAGATGCACCTGATGGCAGATGCCGTTGCCGGGGCGTGAAAAAAGCAGTCCTCTCTTTTTCGCGGCGCTCCTGATGAATCTGTGATCGTCCGCGTTTTCAAAGCCGGTCTGCAAAGTGTTGTGGTCAATGTATGCGACCGAAAGCTCGGTCTTTACTCTCTCGACTCCCATAGCCTCGAATTCAAGGTATGCCATGGTGCCTGTGGCGTCCTGAGTGAGAGTCTGATCGATTCTCAGACCGATCTCGCTGCCAACGGTCATGTCGCCGCTGAGCAGGTGGCTTTTTATAAGCTTTTGTGCAATAGTGCTGCCCACTTGTATCCCTCCGTATAAAAATAAAATTACCTTTAAATTTTATTGCAATCCGCGGATTTTGTCAAGGTGCGCCGCGCCAAATATATACCTGTATATATTACATTTTATAGGGGAAATTGATATATGACGATTTTTTATGTTGCCCGAAAGCTTTCTGCGTGGTATAATTAAATGTAATCTGCCGCAGTGCGCTGTGCTATGGCTGAATTATCAAAAGTTATTCGGGCATACTGTTTGTCGGGAGTGAATTCGATGAACAGAAAAAAGCACGAAGAACAAAAAGACGGCATATTGGAGCCCGTCGCGCCGACCCCGAGCGTCAGTGAAGAGGACGGAGATTCGTCCGACAGCACGGACAGGGAGCTTCGCCAGATAGTCGAAACAGGTTCGATAACCGTTGACAAGCGCGGGCATTATATCCACTGCCTGACAGTTATCGGTCAGATAGAGGGTCACTATGTCCTGCCGGCGCAGAATAAAACTACAAAATACGAGCATGTCATTCCGCAGCTCGTCGCGATAGAAGAGAGCCGTGATATTGAAGGCTTGCTCATAATCCTCAACACCGTCGGCGGCGATATCGAAGCCGGACTCGCGATAGCGGAGCTTATAGCCGGAATGAAAACGCCGACCGTGTCCCTCGTCCTCGGCGGCGGACATTCGATAGGCGTGCCGCTCGCGGCTTCGAGCGCGTATTCGTTTATCGCACCGAGCGCCACCATGACCGTACATCCGGTGAGGATGACGGGACTTGTCCTGGGCGTGCCGCAGACTATGTCCTATTTTGAGCAGATGCAGGAGCGTATAGTCAGATTCGTCGCCGATAATTCGCGCATCTCCGCCGACCGCTTCCGTTCGCTTATGCTCGCAACCGGTCAGCTCGTTATGGATGTCGGCACTGTGCTCGACGGCGAGGCGGCGGTCAAAGAGGGGCTTATAGATTCTCTCGGCTCTCTCTCCGATGCCCTCGATAAGCTCTGCGATATGATCGAGGAGCAGAGTGAAAAGAAAGGGGAGAACGGGTGATGCTCTACACAGTTGTTTCTCCCGCCGAGATTTTTATGCAGCCGCCCGCGGATATCTGCGAGCATCAGACTCCGTTTGGCTGCGTGATGTGTTCAAGGACAGAAAAAGGCGAGGTCGTTGAAAGACTTGTGACGACCGATCCGTTTGAATATCTGAAACCGTGTTATTCACCCGGCACTTTATATTCCGCCGGAAAAATGGAAAAGGGGTAATATATCATGGAAATACTCAAGGCAATACTGCTCGGCTTTCTGCAGGGCGTGACCGAATTCCTGCCCATCTCATCGAGCGGGCATCTCTCGGTCTTTCAGCACTTCTTCGGCAATGTCGGCGGCACAAGCTCGCTGCTGTTCACGGTGCTGTTACATATGGGCACTCTGATAGCCGTGTTCGTCGTTTATTACAAGACCATATGGGGTCTCATCGTTGAATTTTTCAGCACTATAAAAGATATCTTCACCGGCAAGTTCAAGTGGAGCGAGATGAACGAAAACAGGCGTATGCTCTTTATGTTCGTTATCTCCTGCGTGCCGCTGCTGTTTCTGCTCATCCCCGTCGGCGGCGACAGACGCATCATGGATGTTCTCGGCGGTCTTGCCGATGACAATGATATATTGGTCGAGGGAGTCTGCTTCCTCTTCACCGCAGCTCTCCTGCTCGTCGGCTCATGGCGCGCAAAGAAGGTCAAAGCTCGTCCCCAGATAGGCGCGAAATCCGCGCTTGCCGTCGGCGTGGCTCAGGCTTTCGCCGCCGGATTCCCCGGCATCTCGCGCTCCGGCTCGACCATCTCGACCGGTATGATTTGCGGCGTTTCAAAAGAGTATATGGTTCGCTATTCGTTTATCCTCGGCATCCCGGCTATCCTTGCCGCCAATGTCATGGAGATAAAGGACGCCGTAGCCCTCGGCGAGCAGATAGATATCCTGCCCGTTATTATAGGCGTTGTCACCGCCGCCATCGTCGGCTTTGCCGCGATAAAGGCTCTCGAGTGGCTCGTCAAAATCGATAAGTTCAAAATTTTCGGTTACTACTGCCTTGTCCTCGGCGTTGTTGTTATCATCGCCGGCATAGTTGAAAAGGTCAGATAAGTTCGTTCAAATTTCTAAGGAGGGCCTTAATGGCTGCGAAAAAGACTGCGGCAAAGTCAACGGCCGCTAAGAAGAAAAAAACAACAACCACAACGCCAAAAAAAGCCTCGGCTTCAAAGCCTGCGGCTGCAAAAGAGCCTGTCGAGCAGACTCCCGAGCAGCAGTCCTCGCGCCGCCAGAAAGCGGCTATCGCGCTCATGGCTGTCGCGGCTCTGCTCATAGCCATGGCGTTTATCGAGGGCGAGAGCGCGTGGCGCGCCGTGCATAATTTTATGTTCGGCGTGTTCGGCACGTGTACATATATCTGGCCTGTCATGCTCATTTATGTCTCGGTCATGCTCGCCATGAACAAGACGTTCGGCTCGATATCGTCGAATCTTATCGGCGTCGGGATATCAATATTGCTGCTGTGCTCGGCGATACATATTTTCTCGAACCCGTCGGAATACTTTTCGCTCATGACCCTCGGCGATCAGATAAAGACCGCGTGGAGGGATTATGACACATTCCCGAGTGCGGGCGCGCTCGGTGCGCTCGTCGGCGGACTGCTTGCCAAAATGGCGGGCAAGGTCGGCGCGGCGATAATAAATATTATCCTGCTGATAGTCAGCATAATGTTCCTCACGGGACTCACTCTGTCCCGCCTCGGTACATCTATCGCCAAGCCCATAAAGCGCATGAGCGAGGATACCAACGAACGCCTTGAGCGCGGAGCTCAGCGCGTCAGAGATGAGCAGGAGAGAGCGCCGTCGAGAGACAAGCGCAGGGAGAAAAAAGCGGAGGAGCCCTATGTCAGCCCCCGCCCGTTCCCTGTGCCGCCTCTGCCGACTGATACGCCTGCAGCAACTGCAAAGAGCCGCAAAAAATCCGCCGCCGATGAAGGCCCCGAGCCCACCGTGTTCCCGCGCAAGCCGGTTCAGACCGATGTCAACATCGATGATATAGTCAACCGCGTCAACGCCGCGTCGGCGACTGCGAAGATAGCCGAGGGCGTGTCAAAAGCCACCGCCGTTGTGGACGGCAGACCCGCCTGCGTGCCGCCTCTGCCGACCGAGAGCGCGAAAGACGAGCTTGAAATGCTCGATATAAGCAAGAAGCCCATCGAGCCCGAGAAGCCGAAGAGGAAAGAGCCTGATCCCGTGCCCGATGTGCCGGAGGAGGACGAGGAAGAGCCTGTTATCGAGAGTCAGCCGACTTATCGCAAGCCGCCGATAACCTGCCTCAAAGAGCCCATCCATGACGGCAACGATAATTTCTCCGATGAGCTCAAATCCAACGCGCAGAAGCTGCTCGACACGCTCGAAAGCTTCAATGTCCACGCAAAGATAACTGAGATAAGCCGCGGTCCGTCCGTCACGAGATATGAGCTTCAGCCGGACGCGGGCGTCAGAATAAATAAAATAACCAACCTTGCGGATGATATCGCCCTGCGCCTTGCCGCGTCGGGAATAAGAATCGAAGCACCCATTCCGAACAAGGCGGCGATAGGCATCGAGGTGCCCAACAAGCTGCGTTCGATGGTCTATATGCGCGAGATAATCGAAACTCCGCAGTTCAAGAACGCCCAGAGCAAGCTCAATGTTGTCCTCGGCAAGGATATCGCGGGCAACGCCGTCTGCGCAGATCTCGCGAAGATGCCGCATCTGCTCATAGCGGGTACTACGGGTTCCGGTAAATCCGTGTGCCTGAACACAATGATAGTCAGCATTCTCTATAACGCGACCCCCGACGAAGTGAAGCTTCTGATGATTGACCCCAAGCAGGTCGAGTTCACGGTCTATAACGGCATCGCGCATCTTGCCGTGCCTGTCGTGTCCGATCCGCGCAAGGCTTCGGGCGCTCTCACATGGGCGGTCAACGAGATGGAGAACAGATATAAGATACTCTCCGAGAAGAATGTCCGCGATATAAGAGGATATAACAAGTTAGCCGAGCGCGATAAGTCGCTGCGCCCGATGCATCAGATAGTCATTTTCATTGATGAACTTGCCGATCTTATGATGGTCGCGCCCAATGAAGTCGAGGATGCGATATGCCGCCTCGCGCAGAAAGCGCGTGCCGCAGGTATGCATCTTGTCATAGCGACTCAGCGCCCCTCCGTCGATGTTATCACGGGTATTATCAAAGCGAATATCCCCAGCCGTATCGCGCTCTCCGTTTCTTCGTCGGTCGATTCGAGAACGATACTCGATATGTCCGGCGCGGAGAAGCTTATCGGCAACGGCGATATGCTCTTCAGCCCCATCGGCGCAAACAAGCCGACCCGTATCCAGGGCTGTTTCATCTCCGACGAAGAGGTCGAGGATGTTGCCGACTTCATCAAGCATAACGCCGAGGCGGAGTACGATGAGGGCATTATGGACGAGATAAACAGGCAGGCGGCAATAGCGGGTTCAACAAAGAAGAACAGTGCCGCAGGCGGCGATGACGGCGAAGAGCCGGGCGATGAGATGTTCCCGAACGCCGTCGAGGTTGTGCTCGATGCCAAAATGGCTTCAACAACTCTTCTCCAGCGCAAATTGAAGCTCGGTTATGCCCGCGCCGCAAGGCTCATGGACGAACTCGAGAGCAAGGGTATCATCGGACCGTTTGAGGGCAGCAAGCCCCGCCAGGTGCTTATAACCAAACAGCAGTGGATGGAAAAATGTGCCCTGTCGGATGCTCCCGCAGACGACGAGACCTGATCGGAGGAAATTATGGCAAATCAGAGAAAAGGCGGCTCCGCCGCACAGAACAAGCGCACGAAGATAATCGTCACCGCAGTCGTGATAGCCGTCGCGCTGCTGATAACCTTCGCGCCCTATATGAATCTCCCGTTCGATATCCCCACATGGGGCGAGCTGCTCTCGGGCGATAAGCAGACCGTGCAGGACGGCGACGCGCTGAACGCGCCTTTTACCGTCCATGTCATCGACGTCGGTCAGGGAGACAGCATTCTCGTTAAAAGCGGGGAGCACGCCATGTTGATAGATTCGGGCGAGCGCGGCAACGATCAGACGATACTTGATTATCTCAAGGCGAACTCCGTCGAAAAGCTCGATTACATAGTCGCCACCCACCCCCATTCCGACCATATCGGCAGTATGCCCAAGGTTATCGAGGGGATAAAGGTCGATAATATTATCATGCCGAAGCTTCCGAAGTCCATGGTTCCCACGACCTCGATTTATCAAAAGCTGATAAAAGCGGTCAAGGCCTCCGGCGCCAAGGTGATATCCGCCAAGGCGGGCGATACCTATACCCTCGGCGACGCAAAGATAACTATAGTCGGACCCGTCGGCACGCCTGAGGATCTCAACAATGCCTCTGTAGTGATGAAGGTTGTCTACGGCAAGAATTCGTTCCTCTTCACAGGCGATGCCGAAGAGAAGAGCGAGAAAAAGATTCTCGCAAACGGCGCGGATATCAAAGCTGATGTTCTGAAGCTCGGTCACCACGGCAGCAGCACATCGACGAGCGAAGAATTTCTCAAGGTCGTGTCTCCGTCGCTCGCGCTCATCTCCTGCGGCAAGGATAACGACTATGGCCACCCGCATAAGGAGACTATAGAAAAGCTTGAGAAATATAATATCCCGTATGAGCGCACGGATATAAAAGGCACGATAGTTGTCGGCTCGGACGGCGAGCATCTTTCAACGGCTTTCCCGGATAACAAGACCGCTGAGAAGTAAAAAAGGGGGCGGAATAATGGAATATTACGCCATCGACCGTATCGAAGAAAACTACGCAGTCTGCGAAAAAGACGGCGAAACAATGGTCAATATCAGCCGCGCTCTGCTCCCCGACGGAGCGAGCGAGGGCAGTGTCCTGCGCCGCCTGCCGGACGGCTCGTTCGTGCTCGACCGCGAGGAAGAAGAACGCCGCCGCAAAGCAGCACTCGAACTCATGGACGGTCTGTTTGATGAATAAATTTTCCCCATTGATTTTGGCGGGGTGCTTGTAGAATATAAAAACGATCTATGGCTCATAGGTCGTTTTTTGTTTCTGTAAGGTGTATAGATGTGCCAATTCTATCGGTTTGATAAACTTGGATTCGTTGATTTGATTAGCACGAAATTTTACAAAGTAGAAGTAGACTGCCGACTTGTCTTTATAATCAAGCTTCCAATAGCCGCGCCGAAGTGTTTGATATCTGACGGAGACTGGCGAGGGAACGGCTCTAAAAAAGCTTATCAAACACTGCGGCGCGGTTATTGAAAATCTGATGATAAAAATCAATTGAGTCACTTGCTTTTACTTTGCTACAGCTCAAGTGATAGACAAATCCTAATTTGTCAATCCGTTTTATGTATGCTCGGCGTTATATCAATGTTTTTTATCGTGATATCATCCACCGAAAAGTTTTTCCGCCGCCGTGCAGTAAAATCTCAAATCCGTGCGTTTTATATTTTGCACGCTTTGTGTAAACAGCCAAAAATAAAGAAACAATAAATTTGTGGGATTGGTATAGCTTTTTGACGCGAAAAGTGATACAATATGCCGAATACTGTTGAAAGTGAGCTGCTTTATGAAAAAGAAAGAAAAAAGAACATTTAAACAGTTTTTTATGGACAACAACAAACGCAATCTAAAAATTACGATTACCGTTGTCTGCGTGGTGCTCGCCCTTGCTATAATCGGCGGCGGCATCTATATCGGCAATAAGCTTGGACTTATTACCATCGACCACGGCAGCAACGGTGATCCCGAGGGCACCTTTGCGCCCGAGGAGCAGTTTGATGCAATGTACGATGTCAGCGACGCTTCGAGCATCGACAGCCTCATAACTGCGTGGGCGAAGAACGGCGGCGCGAAGTATTCGAGCAAGAATATAATCAATGTTCTGCTCCTCGGCGTTGACAGCGAGACCGGCAAGGCAGAGGGCGGACGTTCGGATGCCATCATCCTGCTCTCGCTTAACAAAAAGACCAAGACGATAACGCTCGTGTCCTTCCTCAGAGACTGCTATACCTATATGAACATCAACGGCTCCGAGCGCTGCTGCAAGACGAACCACGCCTATTTCTGGGGCGGTCCCGCGGCACTCATCGAGACGCTTGAGAATAACTACAAGATTGAGATCGATCATTATATCAGCGTCGATTTCAAGAGTTTCCCGAAGCTTATTGACTCTCTCGGCGGCGTGTCCGTTCCGATTGAGCCCTATGAGGCGGATTATATCAATCGCACCACAACGAAGATAAAGAAAATAAGCGCCGGCGATTCCGTCAAGCTCAGCGGCAGCCAGGCTCTGGTCTATAGCCGTATCCGCCATGTCGACAACGAGGGCGATGTCGGCAGAACTGCGAGACAGCGTACCGTTATCATGGCTCTCATCAAGAGCGCGCAGAATGCCTCTGCGGGTCAGCTCAACAACGCGCTCGATATCGTCCTGCCCAATGTCGTGACGAACTACAAGCGCAGTGAGATTCTCTCTCTCATGACACAGGCGCTCTCTCAGGGCTGGATGAACTACGAGATAAAGCAGATAGTCATGCCGACCGAGGGCAACTACACTTCCGCTCAGCTCTATACCTACTACGGCAAGATAATCAACCAGCGCCTTTCGGTCTGGGTCGTCGATTATCCCGTCGTTGCGCGTGAGCTCCAGCTCGCTCTCTACGGCGACACGAATATAAAGATCGGCGATAACCATGTCTCCGCTGTCGATCTGCTGAAAAAGGGCGCAGTACCGAGCAGCAACAGCAGCGGCTCAGGCTCATATTCTGCGTCGACCCGTCCGCACACCGATGTCGGTACTGTGGCGGAGAGCGAAGAGCCTGTAACTCATGAGCATACTTCCGAGGCGGTGAGCGAGCTCACCGAGGCAGAGAGCACGACCCGCCGCTTCCCGTTCACTCTTCCCGATTTCGGCTCAACTTCGCCGGCGGAAGACGAAGATGCAGCATAAAATTACCGCTCCGGATATATTCCGGGGCGGCTTTTCGTATATGATTGAAAAATTATGATTGGTGATATATAATTGTCAAAGAAACAAACGGACGGTGATATTATGAGCAAAGTTTGTCATATAGTCGGCGGCGGCGACTTCTTCGGAATCCGCCCGACAGGGGAGGGCGATTTCATCATCGCTGCCGATAAAGGCCTGCTGTATCTTCAGAATCTCGGCATAACTCCGAATTTGGTCATAGGCGATTTCGATTCCCTCGGACACACTCCGAACGGGCGGAATATTATCGTCCTGCCCTGCGAAAAGAACGATACGGATATGGGGGCGGCAGTCGCAGAGGGCGTGATGCGCGGATATAAAAATTTCATTCTCTACGGCGCATCCGGCGGCAGAGCCGACCATACTCTTGCGAATATCCAGCTCATCTCGTCTCTGTCGAGGCGCGGAATGACCGCGATTATCGACGCGCGCGAAACTTCGTTCACTTCGATAACAAACGGCAGAATTATTTTTGACGAGAACGCAAAGGGCATGATCTCCGTGTTTTCCCATTCGGATATCTCATCGGGTGTCACTATAAGCGGGCTCAAATATGAGCTCAAAAACGGCACCTTGAAGAACACATACGCCCTTGGCGTCAGCAATGAATTTGTCGGTAAAATGAGCGAAATATCAGTGGCTCAGGGAACGCTGACGGTCGTTTATCCGAGCAGCGCAGAGCCCTCTTTTTTCAGATTTTGAGCCGCGCGAAAAGATGTTTTTGAACCAAATAATATCCTGCACCGAGATGCTGCCCGTGAGCATCAGCAGAAGAATATACACCGCCGCGTTGACAGTTATTATGATTGTCAGCGCGGCTTTTCCGCTGCCCTGCGCCGAGGAGAGCAGCAGGCCCGCGAGAAACGAAGCCGTCACGCAGACGGCGGGCTTTATTATCGAATCCATGATATTTATTTCGAGCGTGCAAACTTTTGAAAGCCTGTGTATGCTCAGCGAAAAGTTTACTATCTCGCTGATGAAAAGTATCGCGACATAGCCCTTTACGGAATATTTCGGGATGAGTATCAGCACGAGCACGACGCACATCGCGGAGTCGATTATATTATATCTCATTGAATATACCTGCTGGTCGAGCCCTTTGAGTATTCCGTCAACTGTCGTGTCTGTGTACATTATAGGCAGAAGCGGCGCGAGCACGCGCAGATATTCCGCGCATTGCCCGTCCCCGTAGATGCACTGCGACAGCCCCTCGGAAAAAATGAACATTATTCCCGCCGTGCCCATCGAAAACAGCACGGTTATTTTTATTGCCCGCGCCGCCATGCTGTCTATCCTGTTTCTGCTACTGCGCGCCGCACATTCGGCAAATTCAGGCACGAGCATGCTCGCGAGAGCTGTCATTATGGCGGCGGGGTAGAGGATAACCGGCAGAGCCATGCCGTGAATGACTCCGTAGAGCGTCATCGCGCCGCCCGCGCTCTGCCCCGATTTGCGAAAGCCCACGGGAATCAGCAGGTGTTCTATCGTCAGCAGCACCGAGCGCGCGCACGATCCGGCGGCGTCCGGGAGCGCAATGCGCAGCAGAGCCCGAAGCCCGCCGGGCGTTTTTTCTTTCGGCTTTTGGTGCTTCGTTGACTTGTAGAGCAAAAAGGCGCATAGCAGCGAGCTTATCTGTGATATCGTTATGCCGAGCGCCACCGCGTCGCAGGCATATTCTGCGCCCTTTGCCGCCCAGAATCGAAGCATCAGAACAGAGACCGCTATTTTTACCGTCTGCTCGAATATCTGCACCGCCGCATATTTGAGCACTGTGCGCCGCGCCGTGAAATATCCGCTGAACGCGCAGCCGACCGATGCCGCGGGGAGGCTCAGCGCGAGTATGCGAAGCGACGACGCCGTGCGTATGTCGCTGAGCCACAATTTTGCTATCAGCTCCGCACCGAACCATACGGCGGCGAGCATTATGCACCCGACCGTCAGCCCGTAGAGCGCGCACCGCCGCATTATCCATGCGCCCTGACCTGCATTTTTTCCGGAATCTTCGACCGTGAGCCGCGTCGATGCGAGCGGCAGACCCGCAAACGAAAATGTCAGCGCCATCGCGTATACATCCGTGACGAGCGAAAAAAGTCCTATTCCCGCCGCGCCCAGCCGCCCGGTCAGATATACATTGAACGCAACGCCGACCGTGCGCATGAGAAACGATGTCGCGGCGAGCGTCAGCGTGTTTATGAGAAGCCGTTTCGTGTTCTTCATTTTTGCCTCCGGAGAAGTCAAAAAGCGTTAAATCTCTTGACAAAAACGCTTCTGAATGTGATAATATAGAGTAATTCATCGGAAAAGAGGGAATCCCCAAAAAAGGCGTATGCAGTGCCGAGTACCGCATCGCCGCCGATTTCTGAAATGTAAAATCAACGCTGCTCCTCCGGCGCGGAGCAATCAGCGTTCATGTAAAATCTATTCGCCGGAGAAATGGATTATGTTATGGCAAAGGAACTCGCAAAACAGTATGATCCGAAGGAAGTGGAGGACAGAACCTATAAATTCTGGCTCGACGGCAATTTCTTCCACGCCAAACCCGACCCGGAGAAGAAACCCTATACTATAGTTATTCCCCCTCCGAACATCACGGGTCAGCTTCATATGGGTCATGCTCTTGACAATACTCTTCAGGATATACTTATCCGCTATCACCGTATGCAGGGCTATGATACCCTCTGGCTGCCCGGCACCGACCACGCTTCTATCGCCACCGAGGCGAAGATAGTCGAGGCTATGGCAAAGGAAGGGCTTACAAAGGATGATGTCGGCCGTGAAGGCTTCCTCGAGCGCGCATGGGCGTGGAAAGAGAAGTTCGGCGGCAGAATAATCGAACAGCTCAAGAAGATGGGCTCGTCCTGCGACTGGGAGCGCGAGCGCTTCACCCTCGACGAGGGCTGCAACGAGGCTGTCAACGAGGTTTTTTGCAACCTCTATGAAAAGGGACTCATTTATAGGGGCGAGAGAATAATCAACTGGTGTCCCCATTGCCTGACTTCGATCTCCGACGCCGAGGTCGAATATGAGGATCAGGCGGGTCACTTCTGGCATCTTCGCTATCCTTTCAAGGACGGGAGCGGCTATCTTGAGCTTGCAACGACCCGACCCGAGACCCTGCTCGGCGATACCGCTGTCGCCGTCAACCCCAATGATGAAAGATATAAGGATATCGTCGGCAAGACGCTCATCCTGCCCATAGTCCACCGCGAGATACCCGTTGTCGCCGATGATTATGTCGAGATAGACTTCGGTACCGGTGTCGTTAAGATAACCCCCGCGCATGACCCGAACGACTTTGAGGTCGGTCTGCGCCATAACCTGCCTGTTATCAATGTCCTGACCGATGACGCAAAGATAGTCGACGACTATCCGAAATACGCCGGCATGGACAGATACGAGGCGAGAAAAGCTATCGTCAAGGATCTTGAAGAGGAGGGCGCTCTCGTCAAGGTCGAGGATTATAACCACAATGTCGGCACCTGCTACCGCTGCTCGACTACCGTTGAGCCCCGCGTTTCAAAGCAGTGGTTCGTCAGCATGAAGCCCCTCGCGGGTCCCGCTATCGACGCTGTCAAGAATGGCGAGACAAAGTTCGTCCCGAAGCGCTTCGAGAAAGTCTATTTCCATTGGCTTGAGAATATCCGCGACTGGTGCATCTCCCGCCAGCTCTGGTGGGGTCACCGCATCCCCGCGTGGTATTGCGACGATTGCGGCGAGATAACCGTTGCAAGAACCGCCCCCGACAAGTGTTCGAAGTGCGGCAGCACCCATATTCATCAGGATCCCGATACGCTTGATACGTGGTTCTCCTCGGCTCTCTGGCCGTTCTCGACCCTCGGCTGGCCGAATACCGACAGCGAGGATTTCAAGCGCTATTATCCCACCAACACACTTGTCACAGGTTACGATATAATCCCGTTCTGGGTCATGAGAATGATGTTCTCCGGCATCGAGCAGACCGGTCAGGTTCCGTTCGATACCGTCCTCATCCACGGACTCGTCCGAGATGAGCTGGGCAGAAAAATGTCGAAGTCGCTCGGCAACGGCATCGATCCGCTCGAGGTCATTGACAAGTACGGCGCAGATGCCCTGCGCTTCACTCTTGCCAACGGCAACAGCCCCGGAAACGACATGAGATATTCCGACAAAAAGGTCGAAGCGAGCCGCAACTTTGCGAACAAGCTCTGGAACGCTGCACGCTTTATCCTTATGAACCTCGACGGCTCCGAAGAAGCGGGTCTGCCCGATGAGCTTGCGCTCGAGGATAAGTGGGTGCTCAGCCTCTATAACGACCTCGTCAAAGAGGTTACGGACAATCTCGAGAGATTCGAACTCGGCATCGCAGTTCAGAAGCTCTATGATTTCATCTGGGATGTTTTCTGCGATTGGTATATCGAGCTTGCGAAGATTCGCCTGCAAAAGGGCGGCGAGCCCGCACAGTGCGCAAAGCGCGTGCTCATATATGTCATGTCCAATGTTCTGAAGCTTCTCCATCCGTTCATGCCGTTCGTGACTGAGGAGATTTGGCAGTCCCTGCCGCATGAGGGCGCGAGCATAATGGTCTCCGATTGGCCGCAGTATTCCGACGCTCTGAACTTCAGCGCAGAGGAAGAGCAGATGAACATGATTATGGACGCGGTCAGGGCGATAAGAAACCGCCGCGCCGAGATGAACGTTCCTCATTCTAAGAAAGCAAAAATATATATCAGCACCTCTTATGTCGATACCTTCAGACTTTCCGGCGAGTTCATGCAGAAGCTCGCGGGCGCGTCCGAGGTCGAGGTTGAGGACGGCATCGAGATAGACGGCGCAGTCTGCATCGTCACCGACGCCGCCAAGATATACATCCCCATGGGCGATCTCGTCGATTTCGAGGCCGAGCGCGCAAGACTCAACAAAGAGCTCGCCTCCGCTCAGAAGCAGCTCGACGGCATCAACGCCAAGCTCTCCAACGAGAACTTCGTCTCCAAAGCTCCCGCCCAGGTCGTCGATGCTCAGCGCGAAGCGGCGAGAAAGCTGAACGAGAAGATAGCTATGCTTAACGACAGCCTCTCTAAAATCGCCAATGCGTAATTTCGCGTGATACTGCGTTGTGGGAACCATGCCCGTTCGGTCACGCACACAAAGTGCGCTCCCTCGTGTGCAGAACCCCACGCCTTGTCTCACCCAAAATTCCGCTATTGGCTCGTCTGTGCGTAATTTTGGCGCCAATGCGTAATTTCGCGTGATACTGCGTTGTGGGAACCATGCGAACTCAGTCACGCACCCGCGTGCGCTCCATCGTTCGCAGAACCCCACGCCTTGTTTCGCACAAAATTCCGCTATTGGCTGCCTTTTCGTGTGAACCGCGGAGAAATCGCACATAGCTGCGTTGTGAGAACCGTGCGAATTCGGCGTTTATTGCGCTTGTGCATATTCTCTCATAAAAACCAACCTGCAAAGGACGGGCATGTCCCGTCCTTTGATGTTTTACGGAGGAAAAACGATGACACCAACCGAAGCAATCGAATATATCCATTCGCGCCTGACCTTTGGCATACACCCCGGCATGGAGCGCATCAGGGCGCTCTGCGCCGCGCTCGGCAACCCGCAGGATGAGCTTCGCTTCATCCATGTCGCCGGGACGAACGGCAAGGGCTCGACGAGCACCATGATATCCTGTATGCTCTCTGCCGCCGGGTACAGAACCGGGCTGTTCACTTCGCCCTATGTCATCGATTTCCGCGAGCGCATGCAAATTGACGGCGAGATGATTCCGCCGGAGGAGCTCGCCTCGACCGTTGAGCGCGTCAAATTAGCGTGCGACGAACTCGATAAGCGCGGAATTGTCGCGACCGAGTTCGAGACCCTGACCGCCGCCGCGTTTCTCTGGTATAAAGAGCGCAAATGTGATGTTGTCGTGCTCGAAGTCGGGCTCGGTGGGCTGCTCGATTCAACAAATATTATAAAAACTCCGCTCGTCTCCGTCATAACCTCGATTTCCATGGATCACACCGCGATACTCGGCAATACAATCGCTGAGATAGCCGCGCAGAAGTGCGGAATAATTAAGCCGCGCGGCGTGACGGTCATGTATCCCGAGCAGTCTGCTGATGCACGCCGTGTTATAGAAGAAACCGCTCAGCGCGAAAAAAATAAGCTCGCAGTGCCGGATATGACCGCCTGCCGTGTTGTTGATGAGACGATACGCGGCACAGATATAGTCTACGGCTCGCTGAATCTCCGCATACCGTTCGCGGGCGACCATATGATAAAAAATGCGCTGACAGCCGTCAACGCCGTTCGCGAATGCGGATTGAATGTCAGCGGCGAAGCGATAGAGCAGGGAATGAAAAACGCCGTGATGCCCGCGCGAATGGAGCTTATCGGCGAAAATATTATTCTTGACGGCGGTCACAACGAGGGCTGTGCCTCGGCGCTTAAAGCGTTTCTGGAGCGCTTCACAAGCGGCAGACGCGTCGCCGTGTGCGCGCTCATGGGTGATAAGGACTGCGACACATATCTGCGCCTGACCGCGCCGTTGTTTGAAAAAATGTATCTGACAGCTCCGGACAATCCGCGCAGCATGAATCCCGAAGACCTGAGTGAGCTCGCCAATAAATATTGCGCCGACTGCACGCCTGTGTCCGACCCGACAGAAGCCTGCCGCATGGCGATAAATGACATAAAGCAAAACGGCGGAACGCTCGTTACTTGCGGTTCGTTCTATCTCGCAGGCGAGGTTCGCGGTTATCTTTTGGAAAATAAAAATATTTAACCCGCCGCATTTCGGCAGGATTTTCAAACGGGATGGATTATTATCTTTGATGATAATAGTCCGTCCTGTTTTTTATTTTGTACAAGCCGTATCCGATTTTTGATCATATCAAAATGACCCTCCGCACAGAGCCGACCAACGGCGGCATAGATTTTTCATAAGATTTGCTGCAATTAAAAATTGTGCACGGTCCGTAGGGACAGCCCTTGCGGCTGTCCGATATCGGCGGCAGCCGATACAAAATTTTAAATGTACTGATATCGTCAACAAAAAATTCAAACAAATCCGAGAATAATCCCTCTCATCCTGGACAAACTGTTAATTGATAATCACCCCAAAGGAGGAAAAAACATGGGTGTTGAAATAATCTCAAATCCGCTCAGCGTCAGCGCGCTGCTCTCCGGCGAGATAGACCACCATACCGCCGCCGCAATGCGCGCGGATATCGATGCCGCCGCCGCGGCTCAGCAGCCGAAGATACTGCGCCTCGACTTCGCCGATGTCACTTTTATGGACAGCTCCGCAGTCGGTCTTGTCATGGGTCGCTATAGGCTTCTGCAGGGCTGGCAGGGGAAGCTCGAGGTCACGAATCTCAGCGAGCGCAATTATAAAATGATGCGTCTTGCGGGTATGCAGGCGCTGTGTACGCTGTCGCAGAAAAGGAACAAGGAGGATAAACATGAGTAGAAAAAAGCCTGTCGATCAGATGAGCCTGAAAATAGAGAGCCGCTCCGTCAACGAGAGCTTCGCGCGCGTCGCAGTCTCGGCGTTTGCGGCTCAGCAGGATCCGACGGTCGAAGAAATATCGGATATTAAAACCGCCGTCAGCGAGGCGGTCACAAACTGCATCGTCCACGCCTATCCCGCGAGCGTGGGGGAGATATACATATGGGTCGGGCTGTTTGACGACGGACTCGTCCGCATCAGAATAAGGGATCGCGGGTGCGGCATAATCGATGTGCGCCAGGCGATGGAACCGCTGTTTACGACCCTCGGCGGCGAGCGTGCGGGCTTGGGATTCGCCGTCATGGAGAGCTTTATGGACAAAGTGCGCGTGCGCTCCGTCCCGGGCAAGGGGACGAGCGTCACCATGGATAAATTTATAAAAGGACGCGGCGATGGACAGGGCTGAACGCAATGAACTCGTTGAAAAGAATATCGGTCTCGTCCATGCCTGCGCCAACAAATTCCGCGGCAAGGGTGCGGAGTACGACGACCTGTTTCAGGCGGGGTGCGTCGGGATTATAAAAGCCGCCGAGAACTTCGACCCGGAGCGCGGATTCTCGTTTTCGACTTATGCCGTGCCCGTCATTCTCGGCGAGATAAAGCGCATTTTCCGCGACGGCGGCAGCGTCAAAGTCGGACGCGCACTGAAAGAAAAAGCGCGCGCCGCGATGCGCGAAAAGGAGGCGCTGACCGCCGAGCTCGGGTGCGAACCTACTGTAGGTCAGCTCGCCGAACGCCTCGGCAGCGATGTCGCCCAGACGGCGCAACTGCTCAATGCGGCAATGCCCGCCGTGTCGCTGACCGCATGCACGGACGACGGCGAGGGGCAGATAGACCTGCCCGTTGAGTCGCCCGAGAACGCTGCCTCGGAGCTTATCGCCCTGCGCGAAGTCATTGCTCTGCTCGATGACCGCGACCGCGAGATGATAAGCCTGCGCTATTATCGCGGCATGACCCAGAGCCGAACTGCCGAGCTGCTCGGTATGTCGCAGGTGCAGGTGTCGCGGCGCGAAAAAGCCGTGCTCGCGCTCCTGCGGCGCAACCTGTCCGCCTGATTTTCTTGACAATTCCCGCCGATGTGATAAACTTAACTGAGATCATATTGGAGGGACAAAAAATGAAAAAGATGATTCCCAACGGCGTCTATCCGACCATGATAACGCCGTTCACAAAGGACAATAAGATAGATTATGCGGCTGTCGAAGCGCTCATAAACTGGTACGCCGGGAAGAAAGTCGACGGAATTTTCGCCATCTGCCAGTCGAGCGAGATATTCTTTCTCTCGTTTGAAGAGCGACTCGAGCTCCTGCATTTTGTCATGCAGCATACGCCGAAAAATATCTCAATAGTCGCGTCCGGTCATGTCGCGGATGATCTCGACACTCAGATAGAAGAGGCAAAGGCCTTTATAGACGAGGGGATAGACGCCTATGTGTTTATCTCGAACAGATTCGCCTCAGCCGATGAGGACGACAGCGTGTTCCTCAAAAATATCGACAGGGCTGTCGAGTCCGTCGGCGATGTCAACTTCGGCATCTATGAGTGTCCCTATCCCTATAAGCGCATTATGACTCCCGAGGTGCTCAAAAAGCTCGCCGAGTCCGGCAGATTCACTTTTCTCAAAGACACCTGCTGCGACCCCGGCATGATAAACGAAAAGCTCAGAGCCGTTGACGGCATGGGACTCAAGATATTCAACGCCAACTCCGCGAGCCTGCTCGAAACGCTGAAAATGGGCTGCGCCGGCTTCTCGGGCGTTATGGCGAATTTCCACCCGGAGATATATTCGTGGCTGTGCAAAAACTTTGAAAAAGAGCCGGAAAAGGCGGAAAAAGTTCAGGCTTTCCTCGGCTTCGCCTCTCTCGTCGAGTGCCAGCTCTATCCCGTCAACGCCAAATATTATCTCTCCCTCGAGGGCGTGCCCATGGGTTATGATTGCCGCTCGAAGGACGCTTCGGCGTTCACTCTCAGCCGCCGTATGGAGATAGATCAAATGCGCGAGCTGACCGAACAGTTCAAGGCAGATATGGGTATAGAATAATGCCCGAACTCGGTTTTCAGTATGAATTAACGCGCTCCGACCGCAGGACGCTGAGCATAAAAATAACGCGCGATGCAAAGGTACTGGTCTATGCGCCGCGCCGCATGAGCCTCAAGCATATCGAAGATTTTCTCTTTGAAAAGCGCGAATGGGTGCTCAAAAATCTCGCAAAAGTGCAGGAGCGCAAAGACATTTCCGATTCGTTTGTCCCGGGAGGGGAGTCGGGACTTCTCCTGCTCGGGCGCGAGTATCCGCTGATAAAAGTTCCCGGGCAACGCGCAGGCTTTGACGGCAGCAGCTTTTTTGTTCCCGATGGGCTCACGGTTGATGATACGGCGGCAGCGCTCAAGGAAGTCTACCGCTCGCTCGCCAAGAATTATCTCGTCCGCAGGACATATGAGCTTGCCGATCAGTTCGGCGAAACGGTCGCTTCGGTCAAGATAAATTCCGCGAGAACGCGCTGGGGTTCATGCACCTCAAAGGGGAATATAAATCTCTCGCTGTTTCTCGTTATGGCGCCCGAGGGCGCGGTTGATTATTGCATTATCCATGAGCTTTCGCATCTTAAACACATGGATCATTCGGCGGCGTTCTGGCGGCTTGTCGGTTCGCGGTGCCCGGATTATGAAAAACGCAAAGAGGAGCTGAGAGTTCTGAATCTCCGCCTCATGCGCGAAAAATGGTGAAAAAACAGCTGTGATCGGGCAATATATTTGCTCCGACCGCAGCCGTTTTTATTTTTGAAAACCGATTGACAACGGAAATAAATTCCATATATAATTGTCTTGTAAACGGCGCGTTCGGAGAATAACCGCCGACAAAAACAATGAAAAAGAGATGGTCATGTGGCAAAAATAATTTCATTTATTGTATCTGTAATTATGTTCTGCTTCCCCGCGCTCAACATTCCGCACGTCAAGGTTGACGATACGAAGTTCAACACCGAGTATGCCAACGTTTTCGTTCACGGTCTTGCGGGCTGGGGCAGCTACACCTGGTATAACGATTTCCTGCCCTATTGGGGTATGTTCGGCGGCGATCTGATGCAATATCTTAACGCCCGCGGTTTCGAGTGCTATTCCGCAGCGGTCGATCCGACGGGAAGCGCATGGGACAGAGCCTGCGAGCTCTACGCCCAGCTGACCGGCACCGTCACCGACTACGGCGAGGAGCATTCAAAGCGCTGCCGCCACGACAGATACGGCGAGGATTATTCCTCCGATCCGCTTATCGATGAGTGGAGCGCCGAGGATAAGATAAATCTTCTCGGTCATTCATTCGGCGGCGTGACCGTCAGACTTCTGGCTGAGCTTATGGCAAACGGCAGCGAGGCCGAGCGCGAGGCTTCTGGCAGCGATGTTTCCGACCTGTTCACGGGCGGAAAGGCAGATTGGATATATTCCGTAACAGCGCTCGCCGCTCCGCATAACGGTACGACCGCCTATCTCGTGCGCGATGCTATAATAAAGGATGTCAACGCCACCGCCGAAGAGCGCGCGGTTGTCGCCATGCTCACCGTTGCCACCGCTCCGCATCTCGACAGAGCGCTTTCGGACAGCGCAGAGTACGACATGGATATCGACCATGCTCTCGCGATAAATGAGAATATCTCGACGCTCAAAAATATCTATTATTTCTCCTATCCGTGCAGCGCGACCGAGCGCAATGCGGACGGCACTTATAGCCCGGTCGACGGCAATATAGATAGGCTCTTCAGAGCGTGCTCAGTCAGAATGGGCAAGTTCACCTGCACCACCAAGGGCGGCTATGTCGTCGACGAAAAGTGGTTCGAGAACGACGGACTCGTCAACAAAATCTCTGCTCTCGCTCCGTTCAATGCGCCCTCTGCCGTTTACAGCGGCGGCGAAGTCGCAACGGGCGTCTGGAACATCATGCCGACATTCAGCGGCGACCACCTCTCGATAAACGGCGGTCTGTTTGTCAACCACAATGTCCGCGTGTTCTATGTCGACCTGCTCTCGATGATAAACGAGCTGTAATATAATTTTCCCCGTGTCTTGCATGGGAGCGAAAAACAGAAATCCTACCCACGGTTTTCCCTTGGGTAGGATTTTTTGCTTGATAATCGCCTCGACGACTCAACACATCGCTGCCGCGCGAGCGGAATGAAATTTCAGCAAAGAGTTATTCTGCCGACTGTCAATATCCCCAAATGTCCTGAGCTTAAATTGTGCATATTGCAAGAAATTTTAAAAATATATACAAAAAGATGCAATAAAATAAGTGAATATGTTGCAATATCGCTAATATAATGCTATGATTAGAAAAAACAAGCAGGAGGGTAAAGATGTATAACACAGAAAATCCGTACAAAAGCGCGGGGGAGTATCTGAAAGCGCCGCTGTTTGAAAAATATCAGCTCAGACGCGCCGCGGTCAAGACCTCGACCGCGCTGTTCCCGTTCATGCTCTTCGCCGCGATATTCGCGTTCATAATACTTATTCTCGGAAAAGTTTTTCCGTCCCTGCTCGACGGACTCTATTGGGTCTCGTATATGTCCGTCCAGCTTTTCGGCATAGGTATGTCGATATGTATGGCGTATTACGCGGGCGGATTTTTCTCCGCGCTTGTCTCGGGCGTTCTCGCCGTATATTTCGGTCTCTTCTGCACCCAGGTCGCGGGCGTTGAAACAGTGGGCGGCTCGTCTGTTATCGGCTTCATGGGCTATTATGTGATAGCTCTGCTGAGCACCGTGTGCGTGACCTTCCTGCACAAAGTCTGCGTCGTCGTTATAGAATGGGCGTTCGGCCTGCTGTTGAAGCTTGCCCATTCAAAGATAAAAGACGAAGCAAAGCGCGAGGAGCTGATATGCACATTCCGCCCGCAGCTCAAAAATATGACTCTGCTCGGCGATTCGCTCGTTGTTATCGGGCTTTCCGCTTTCGCGGTGTTCTTCGTTATTAACTATGCCTACGCTCTGCCGATGACCCTGCTCGCGCATAAGCTCGCCGGAATAGTCGCCTCCTCCGCAAATATCATTCTCAAAGGCACCGTGATAGGCTTCGCACTCGGTTTCGATGTCGGCGGTCCGCTCTCGCTCGCGGTGTTCGATGAGATATTCAAGGGCGTGCTGGCGGGCTCAATGGAGAGCGCAAGACTGCTCACAGTGTTCTCCGCGGCGATGATAACCCCGTCGTGGATATGCATGATTTATCTCTTCGTCGGCAAGAAGTTCAAGTCCTGGCCGATGGTCGTCTATGATGAAAACCTGCTCAACACGGGCTTCATCAACGAGGTGTTCCAGAATGTCAGGCTCATGGCGATGTCGCCGATGGTCTATTGCGTCAGAGAGCCGCAGACAACGCCTTTTGCACTCATCGGCGGTACAACGCTCACTGGCATTCTCGCCGCGGCATTCGGCATCTGCAACGAGTCATTCTTGACTGACTATGCCCGGAAATACGGGCTTCTCCGCACTTCCACAATTGTCGTTACCGATAAATACGACGCATTTGCGGGGCTGCTGCCTCCGCTCTATGCCGGCGGGGGAGCGAAAGTTATTCTGCTCTCGTTCGCGGCGGCGCTCGTCGGTTCGCTGCTCGGCGTGGGGATTGTAGTCCTGCTCAAGAAAGCGCGCTATTCAAAGCAGGAGAAGCGCGGCGAGGATCTCTTCCTTGCATACGGCTATGAGTTCACTCAGCAGGAGTGGAATGAGACATATAAGAAAAAGTCGAAGCTTGAACAGAAATTAGGTCTCGCGGGCGATATAGAAGAAAACGAGCCGGAGCTCGACCCGGCGGAATAAAACAAAACCGGGGTTGGCGAAATATCAATCCCGGTTCTTTTTGTCTCTTATTCTTTTACATATCTGTCGAACGTGAAAATATATCCGTTGCTCTCCTGCGCGGCGGCGCGCGACAAGCTGATAAAAGTGAAAGCTTATATCAAAACCGAGTCCGGCAGCGCGGTCATCCGCCTGAGAATGAACGGAAAAGTGCTCGAATATACGCCCGACGCCGACGGCAGATTCGAACGCGAGTTCAATTTCCAAAACGGCGGCAACTATATAATGATAGACTTCGACCGCTTCACCGGAACAGTTCAGATGACAGCAGAATATGTATAACAAAAACGGCAGGAACCGTAAAAAAGTTCCTGCCGTTTTCTCTTATTTTATATATCCCGGCGCATCGCTTTCGGGAATGTACATCGTCTGATTGTAGCCGTCGGTGAATGTTATCTGCGCGATATAGCCGCCGAGAGAGGTGTAACACTGTCCTTGAGCGAGAGCGAACAGCTCGTCTGACTGCTTTTGATTTGTAACGCTCTTTATGAAGCAGTCGTCCATGTCGCCGAAAGCTTTGGCCACCAACTTTATTTCTTTCGTGTTGAACATCGTGCTCATAATAAAAATCGGGTTTATCGCGGTGCCGCCGTATTTTCCGCTTTTGTTTATCTCCTGCGCCTGCAAAATGATGCGGCGGCAGTCGTAAATATTGACGCTCTTAACTTCGCGCTTTTGTCCGAGCGCGCCTGCCATGCCGTGTTCTTTGATAAACTTCAGCGTCTCGGTCATGTCGCCAGTGATAGCCGTAAGAACCGACCTGCCTTCAACATTTTCTTCATATTGACCGCCGTAGTATTGGGCATCGTCGTTGAGATAAATATATGCTACTTCCTTTTCGCTGCCGCGAAGAATATCCGTATATTTTTTCTTCGATATGTCGCTCCATA
>ERZ772831.1138-NODE-1138-length-26115-cov-11.837644_pt1 | contig 26115 bp, 26 predicted proteins | sample MGYA00580858_ERZ772831 | MGnify/ENA primary metagenome ERZ772831 (study PRJEB29015, sample SAMEA2737694) | human gut metagenome | biome: human gut; feature: human-associated habitat; material: faeces | place: China | collected 2012 ... | reverse complement strand
GCATCGTTCCCAGCCGCATTGCCCTGAGCTTACAGGCCCAATTCAAGGACATCCCACCGAAGCGCTTTAATTTCTGTCTCTAAGCGCTGCACCTGCAGTATAGCGTTGACCCATTGACTGTGTCAGCTTCTAAATACGCAGCTGGCAGCAAAAGTAAATCGCACCCGCCGGCCCGGAATACTCCGGGCTGGCGGGCACAGGCGCGCGGCCTGATCGCGCACACAATTTTGTAAAATTCATTCAAAAGCATTTGGAGGGGAACCGGAATGTACATGAATGTGCTTCCTGTTTGCGGACGTTATCGCGGTATTTCAAGAACGCTCACCATACCCAAGATCAAGGCCGGTCAGGATTGGGACGATCTGTTCAGCGACTTTGAGCAATACGTCGCGTGGCGCGTTGCGGGCGGGCGCGTTTATCGCTGGGGCATGTTTCAGCTTTTGAGCAAATTATGCGCCGAGCTGAATCGTCACAGCAGCGCCCGCGCCGCGCTCAGATGCAAAAGTTGAAGCGCTTCGGCGGGATGTCCTTGAATTGGGCCTGTAAGCTCAGGGCAATGCGGCTGGGAACGATGCTGAGGAGCCGCTCATAGTTTTTCTTGTTGTAGCGTATTTTGATCATCCCCGGGCCGACGCGGACGTTATTGATCTGGCAAAGCTCGGCATCCCGCAGACGGCGGTTGCTCAGAACCATGTAATATACGGGAATACCATAGTACGGATAGAAGGCTTTGTTCACATAGGGATACTCCTTGTATGTGTGTAGCTCCGTTTTCCGAAATGCCTGTCGGTATTCGACTCCGTCTTTTGTAAAGACCATATGGGCGTTGCAGCCGGTATATAAAAGAATTATCGGTAAGGAGATTGCAAGCAGCAAAAAAACAGCAAGAACAAAAAAACCTTCATCCAGAATCACTTCTCTAAAACCACCGGTCTGGAGGTAAAGAAACACAATCCACGGCGAAATGCAACAAAGGCTCCAGATCATCCCGCTGATGAAGAACGTTTTATTGAAATAGACAGTAACCTTTTCCCGCTTCATTTCCGATCCCTCCCGTTCTGCTATGCATTCCACATTTGAGACAATGCCTGTGTTGAAAGAACTACTTATCAGACGAATTCGGGCGAAGTTTTGTTCCGGATTTTGTAAAATTTTACACCGGCTCTTCCGGCGGCATCGGGCCATCCCATCTTTCGACCGTCCGGCTTCATTTTTCCATGTGCCATCCGGCCGTCAAAGTCCGATTTCTCGCATGAAGCTGTCGTAGGCCTCCACCTGCGCCCTGTCCGTTTGGGTGACCTGCTTCATCTGGCGCAGCTGCGCCGGGATCAGGCACAGATTGGCAAACGGCCGCACGATCCACGCGACCGGAAGCAGCCAGCGCCTTCCCTTCAAAAAGGTGTAGCGCGTCTCGATCTCTGCCGCCGGAGGAAAGAGCATCCGCCGCAGCACACGGCCTCTCGACGGCACAGCCTCCTGCTCGTTGCGCAGCTCGATCACGGCGTGGTCGCGGGAGAGGCCGAACAGGTCGGCGTCCAGCGTATAGTCCAGCAGCTTTTCCAGCGCCGCGTGATCCGGCTCCGGCAGCGGACAGACCGTCTCCGTCCCGAACCAGACGCGGCAGGCGTTCATCACCGTATGGAAAAAGGCCGTCATATGCAGCGCGGAGAATTCCTCCGTGATCACGGCCCAATCCAGCCGCGCGTCCTCCTGCTTCACAAACAGCGCCGCGTCCAGATACATCCGCAGTCCCGCACCGCCGCTGTAAAGATGCTTCGCCAGATGACAGACGGTGTAGATAAAGTGGAACTCCGGCGCAGGGCGGTATCGAAGCCCGTCGTCCCGCTCGGCATACTGCCACGCGCGGCCAAAATACGCCGGCAGATCAGTGCGGCCGTCCAGATTTCCGTCCATCAGATTGGTATGAATTTCATAATACTCCGTATCCCGGACGTAGGAATAGGTCGGCTCCCAGTCGTGCTCCACCGCATATCCGAGCGAGCACATCAGCGCATGCGCCTTCGCGCGGTCCTCCGGATGAATGAGGAGGTCGATATCGCCGAAGGTGCGCAGCCCGGAGACCGGATAAAGCCTGCGCAGATAATAGCCCTTGACCGGCATATGGGCGATGCCTTGCTCTGTAAAGCGCTTCGACAGGGCCTCGAAGTCCACGCAGCGGTTGAGATTGCCCGCCACCGCGCTGTAGAGAAGTCCGTCCAGACGGCGGCAGACATCCGCGTCGTCAAACAGCCTCCAGCGCTTGTTCTCATACGCCAGCACCGGGAGCAGGCTCTGCTCCGCAGCCGTTTTCCAGAGCGCCGGGATGTCCCACGGCGCGGTGCTCTCCGGCGGAGTGTCCTGTATCAAGCTGCGCAGCAGCAGAGGAAATTGTGTATCAGACATAGCTTTGCCTTTCAGGTCAGTTCTGTGGAACAAGGTCGATCACGACGATCTCCGGCAGATTATTGACACGCGGAAGCAGCCCATGCCCGGCAAGGCCGGAGGTAATGACCATCTGCATATGCGTGCCAAGCTGGAAATAGCCGCGGTCGTATTTCGGAAACAGCCCCTGCATGGGCGCGTACAGCCCGCCGATGAACGGCAGGCGGACAAGACCGCCGTGAGTATGGCCGCTGAGCACAAGATCAACGTCCCAGAGGGTATACGCGCCGTTGAAAATAAACGTGTCCGGCATGTGTGCCAGACATATTTTCGGAAGCTCCGTGTTTTCAAACGCCTTCAGGAACACATATTCCTGCGAGGAGGTAAATTCCTCCTCCGTGCGTCCAAAGGCAAAGCCATAGCCCATCGTCCCGCCGATGCGCAGCGGCTGACCGGCGAGCGTCACGTCCGCATAGCTGTCATTGACCACGACTGCGCCAGTCTGCGCGATCCGGTCAAGCAGCGTCTCATCCGTTTTCAGGTAGACCTGCTCGTGGTTTCCCATCGAAAAAAACACCGGCGCGATCTTGAGCAGTCTTTCCGTCAGCGCCAGAAGCGACTGTACATCCGCTTCATCCGCCTTTTTGTCCAGCATATCACCTACGAGAAAAATTACGTCCGGCGCCTGCGCCTCGATCTTTTCAAGAAGCCGCGCATTGTCCTTTCCAAAAGCTTTTCCATGCAGGTCGGAGATCACGACGAGGCGGACGGGCGTCTCCATGCCATCCAACGCGACGGTATACGGCTGTATATGGATCACCGTGCCGCAGATCACAGCAGAGATCAGGAGCACAAGCGCGAGTACTCCCGTCAGGAAAAATATGACTTTCCAAATTTTCTTTTTCACGGACGTTCCAGTTCCTCATAGAGTCTCTGCATGACGTGCGCATTGCGCGACTCAAAGTCAATGCCTGCCGTGCCCTCCCGGATCCGGTCATACAGCGCCTTGTCACGCAGGAGCCGCCGGACGCCGTCTTCAATGGCTTCTGCGGAGATATCGCAGAGCAGGCCGGTCTCTTCGTCGCGGATCAGCTCTGTCCCGCCGTCCGTTTTGGTGGAGAGCACGGGAACACCGAGCGTCTGTGCCTCCGTGATCGTCAGCCCGAAGGCTTCGATACGGCTCGACTGCACGAACAGATCGGCCTGCCGGAGAATGGGATAGGGATTGCTCTGCGCACCAAGCAAATGCATATGCTCTGCCGCCCGCGCCGCGCAGATCTGCTTCTCCAGCGAAGCATGTTCCGGCCCTTCGCCGACAATGTACCATTGCAGTTGCGTATAGCCCTGCCGCACCAGCTCTGCGCAGGCCTTGAGCGCCAGATCAAAGCCCTTGTCGGCTACCAGCCGCCCGCAGGAGACGACCCGGAAGGAATTCTGATCCAGCATGCAGGCCGGTTCCGCAGCGCCGTTTTTCCGGATCATTCGTGTGTCCACCAGATTGTGCAGCGGCTCGATCTTCTCCCGGTACTGTGGAAGATAGTCCTTCAGCTTCCTTGTCATATTTTCGCTGACAGCAAAAAGGCGGCTGCATTTCCGATAGCCCTGCCAGTCGTGATAGACTCGCTCGAGATCGCTGTAGTGATAAAAGCAGAGATACCGCGGAGCCGATACAAGCTTAGCGCCGACGCCGCAGGCCTTGGAGCTGAACAGCACGACCGCATCGTATTCCTTCTCGGGCAGATTGCGCCGGATATAACTGCTGTAAAGCCGCTCCTCCGCATCCCGAAAGAAAAGCTGGAGCACTCTCCATCCAGCTCTCCGCAGGGAGGACGCCTGCATCGGCTCCTCCAGCAGATTGAACAGCCTCTTATAGCGGTATGCGCTTTCAAATGTGACCGGATGCTGCCGGTCGGCAAAGATCAGTCGGCACTGCTTCGGGACGCGGTCTGCAAGCTCCTGCTGATCGGCGAGGATCAGGCAGGTCACATCATACCGCTCGTAATCCATTCTGGAAAGCATACTGGTCAGCGCCGTTTCAATACCGCCCTTCCAAAGGGCGACGTGAATGAAGAGAATTTTCTTTTTCATTTTTCAAACCCGCTCTTTTCCGGCAGAATGGCTTCAAACGCGCCGCGCAGCCGCGCGGCCAGCCGCTCATGATCTACATCCGCGCTCGGATCGTTGATGCAGAGCATATCGTGGCTCTGCACCCGGATGATGCCGCACAGCTCATCGATCGTGCTTTCGTCGGCGCAAGAAACGACATTATCCGTGTTGAACGGCGCGAATTGACCGCTGGCGATCTGCCACCAGAGACATACCCACTGGTTGACATCCTCCGCGCTGCGGAAGCGGTGCGCCGTGGTGCGTGCCAGAAGCTCCGGCTCCGCATTCCAGACCTCCTCAAAGGTGCGTTTCCGGTAGGCAGCCGGAGCGTGAAGATTCCGGAAGCCGGTAAAATAGTTCGGAAACAGCTTCTCAATGGCCTTTGTTCGAATGTTGTCCTGCCAGCGGTAGGCGCGGTCGGCATATTTTCTGCCGAACTGCCGCACCTGCGTACGCTTGTCAAAGTGCGCGTTGATCACGCCGAGATCGTTGACCGCTGCATGCTGCCAGATGCCGATCTCGCCGACCAGCTCAATGGGGCATTCTCCGCCGTAGGTACAGGGCAGCCCATCCCGGAAAAACGCTGTTTCCGGCATGGGTCTGAGAATATAGGTATCGTCATTCAAATAGACAAAATGCTCCGCAAGCCCCGGGATCCGGTGAATGCTCATCTCGATGGCATGGGAGCTGAATGTCGGCAGAGCTTCGGCAGGCAGGAAATCCGTATGCTTCACATGGTGCAGCTTCGGATGCGCCAGATTCAGGAACGCCGGAACGTGCCCGCAGGTGACAAAATGGATCTTCCGCACCCATGGCGCGAACTTCTCCACCGCGCGGAACCAATAGGGCATCAGGCCCCAGTCCCGGAAGCGGTTGACGGAATTGCTTTCGTCCAGCGTCCTTCCCTGGTATTTTGCCTTTTCCGCCTGCCAGACAGGGTCGTTTCCGTCCACCCACAAAACGACAAGATCAATATCCATACATACTCCTTATGTAATAATGGGGCCGAGCTTTGGGATCTTCCGAAGCAGCCACGAAAGTCCGAGTGAGAGCAGCACCGCAGCTGCCGTTACCACCGGCACGCCGAGGACCGGCGGGATCCCCAGCGGGTCCAGTCCAAGCCATGCAACGAGCCACAGAAAAAGGGGATGCGCCAGATAGATCCCGAAGCTGTACCGGGAAAGCGCCGAGAGCAGCGCGGCCCCCGGCTTTTCTGTCCTGATCCGCCTGCCCAGCTGCTGGAGGAGCAGGTAGACGGCGGCACTCTGTGCCGCAACATTCCACGTCAGATACTCCGCCAGCGTTTCATCGGCGCTTCCGGCTGTCCTCGATGCATAGACGACCGCTGCCGTGGAGAACACGGTACCCACAAGGCCGATCAGATAGCAGGCAAGTCTTTTCCTGCGCGTCAGCATGTGCTCCTTCCAATACCAGCCCAGCAAATAGTACCCCGTAAAGCCGAGCGGATAGAAAAGCTTCATTTTATCCAACGCAGTCGTAATAAATACGCCGATCCTCGGGAGCTTCGCCAGCGCCGGAAGCAGCAGCTGAAACACGAGCCACAGCAGCAAAAAATAGCGGCACTTCTTTTCATCCGCCGCGATCGGGCGCAGCAGCGGCGTCGCCAGATAAAGGCCCACGATGGCAAAGAGGAACCACATATGATATTCGCCTGTAAAAAACTCTATGACGATCCATTTCCAGTCCTCGGCCAGGTCATCTGTCCGGACAACATTGACAGCCGTGTATACGCATGACCAGAAAAGGAACGCCAGAAGCAGTCTTGGGATCTTCCGGGTAAACAGCGCGCGGGGATCGTTCTGACGCGCCGGATCCAGATTGAACCGGCCGGAGATCATAAAAAAGAGCGGAACGCAGAATTTGCACGGAACATCCCACAGAGTCAAAACGAGCCAATCTGCCGACTGCACATCGATGGCCTGCCACCGCTGCGCGCAGGTATGGATCATAACGACGGCCAGCGCCGCCACGGCGCGCATCAGATCATATTCATATTCTCTTCCCGGTCTCTTCGGAAGCTCTGTCATGTGGTCGCATCCTTTCCCTTCCGGCCTGCCTGGAGCAGTCCGAAAGCATATTTTGCGGTTTTCATTTCACACAGCGAATCCGCCGCAAGGAACAGCGGGATAATGACCGCACAGGCGATCACGCCATAGAGGATGACCGTCCACAGGCTCTCCATTGGCGGCAGGATCCGCTTCACCAGAAACGTGACCGCAAAAAACAGCCCCAGATTTATCAGCCAGCGCTTGTAGGTGATCCATGGGCTTCGCCGGAGCAGACGGTTGGCGTAAATAATCATATCGTTGGCCCGATACAGCAATGCCGCAATAGTCCCAAGCAGCGCACCATAGATGCCGATGTAGTGAATAGCTACTATGGAGACAATAATATTCATGGCAGATTCCAGAATCGCGCGGCCCTTCGTCTGCTGAAAGTGCTCCGCAAAATCGATGATCAGCCCGGACGACGCCCGTCCGTTGGAGAGCAGATACACCGTCGTAAAGAGCACCGGCAGATAAGGATCGACATAGCTGATATCCGTGACGCCGGATGTGTAGATGCGGATAAACGGCAGAATGAACAGATTGAGGATACAGATAAAAGAGAACGTGAGCGACATGTTGTAGACCTCGTACACGTCATGCAGCCTTTTGAATTTCTCCTTGTCCGCGTGAAAGATCTGTCCAAGTGCATAGGAATAGGAGTAAGAAATAATATTCAGGATGCTTTTGATGATCGTATAGAAGGTCGTATACATGGAGTAGACGCTGACGACCTTGAGGTCCGCCATCACCGTCAGCAGCAGGATATCCGTGTTGTCAAAGATCATACCCGTGATCTGGTGCAGCAGGACATAATTGCGCTGAGAAATGGCGTCGTAATCCGGCTCGACCTTCAAATCGAGCCACTTGTAGTCCCGGCGGATGTAGCGCACGACGAGCAGCATCTGCAGGAACGAGAAGAACAGGTACATTCCCTGGATCGGCACGACGCCGAAGCCCCAGACCAGCAGCAGGATCTTGCAGACGGATGTCAGGATCGTTGCAGCCGTGCTGATATTGGTAAGGATGTACCCTTTCCCCTCCGCGCCCATAAGGACTCTGTATTTTCCCTGAACAAAATAGCTCAGAACACTGGATGCGCCGCTGAGAACGATGACCGAGAAAACCATCGTCGCCGGGAGCGATGTTTTGACAAACAGGCAGTAAACTGCCGCAAATACCAGCACGGCGGCGGCATAGATGTAGCCGGTACGGCGGTAAAACTTGTTGGTCGCCGCCATGATGCGGTTGATCTCGTTTTTGTCGTCACTGGCCAGCGGCTTGTAAAGCGCCTGATTGGTCGCCTTGCCGACGCCCGCCTCCAGCAGCGACAGATAGGTAAATACCGTCGAGATGGAGTGCAGCAGGCCGTTCGTCTCCGAGCCGAGGTTAATCAGCACAAGCCGCGGAACGATAATGCTGATGCCCATGGTGATGACCTGCGACAAAATGCCGTATAGAATGTTGTTGAGTCCGCGTTTTGTGTTCATTTTTCAGTTCCTTGCTTCTTACCTGCTAAAAACGCCTTTATTCTTACTGCGATCTTATGCCGCAGCTGTATCTTCTTATTGCACAGGTAAATCGAAAATGCATCTATTCCTACATCAAGATGCGCATATCTGCTTTTATAATGCCGATGCAGCTCTTTTCGTATTTTGGCGATCGGTTCATAGTAATTTTTCTGTAAAAAAAGCATCTTGTATGTCTTCTCTGCTTCAGCAGAGCCGATTCCAAGCGTCTCCATGCTCTTTTCAAAAGGCCTCATATATTCTGATAGATCGTCGATCCTTTGTAGACGCCTATATGCGCCCTTCTCGTCCTCCGCCTGCCGGTAACGGTAGATCGCCTCCGGCAGCGAATAAATGCTCCTGCAAAATGGAAGCAGTTCCAGCACAAATAGGAAGTCCTCCATGAGGATCATGTCCTCATGGAAACGCACACCGGAGCTGACAACCAGTTCCCGACGGTAGAGCTTATTACAGGCCGTCGTTAGAGCATTACAGTTATAGAACTCCTCAAATCGCTCCTTCAGCTGCTCCGGCGTGAGCATCTCCTCGCAGGGCGGCGTCAATTTCTCTCGGCGATAGATCTTGCCTCTGTAATAATAGTCAAAGCTCATGCCGAAGATCAGCATGTCCGGCTGCTGCTGAGCAGCAACGCTTACGGCATGTGTGAGCAAGCCCGGATCTACGGTATCGTCAGAATCCACAAACCAGAGATAGTCTCCCCCCGCCTCATCGACGCCACGGTTCCGCGCTGCGGAAACGCCGGCATTCGGCTGATGGATGCAGCGAAACTCCGGGTATTTTTCACAAAGCACGTCGCAAAGCGCACCGGTGCCATCTGTGGAGCCGTCGTCAATAAGCAGAAGCTCATAATTGGAGAGTCCGGATGCCCGGATACTGTTTACTGTGTTTTCCAGCGTTTTCACGCAGTTGTAGCAGGGGACGATCACACTGAAATTCATTCCGCAGGTACCTCCCAGCAAAAACGGTAGTTCAAATAATCATCCACCTCATACGAAATGGTTACGCTCAAAATGGTGCGATAATAATACAGGCATGCCAGCAGCACCACACAACACAGCGCAGCTGTCCGCTGCCTTGCCGTCAGCGCCAGACGGCGGGTCGGATACGCACTCTGCAATAATTCGTCCTTCTCCGGATAGAACATCATCGGCAGATAGAGAATCAAAAACTGGAAATAATAGTCCGTCAAGCGCGAGAAAATGTTGTCAAAACCTGAAAACATTTGTATAATTGCGGCTGCCAGCATCAAATTCAGCAGCTTTGTAAAGTTTTTTCCTGAAAAGCCGCGAAATACCACTCCAGCAATCAGCAGCGCTACAATCATTAAAAAGCGTCCGCCAAGCTGGGTATTATTGGCGTAATCTGTCTCATCATAGTAGAAACTGCTGATAAATGTTACAATTTGATTACGGAACACAAAAATCAGTGCCGCACAGACTGTGTAAGCCAGCAGCTTCTGTATGTTCAGCTGGCTTCTTGCCAGCCAATAGGCCGGTAAGAAAATCAATGCCGGCGTGTGAATGCATCCGGCAAGGACTGTCCATATGACAAATTTTACCGGCTGTTTTTCCATGATTCCTACAAACGCCAACATCAGCAGCCCCATTGCCAGAGCCTGCTTGATGGCACTGAAGCCGAACACATAGAAAGCGAAGCAATTCCAGAGCAGATAGCTTAGCCACGGAGCAGGAGAATAGCGGTATATGATGATCGCAACCGCAAGCTCGGTCACAATGGCAATGAAAATCAGAAAAATCTGAAAATCGCCATCTGTCCATGTAGAAAAGAGCTTTTGCAGCCAAAAAAAGCCGAAATTACGGCCGCCGTTAAATACTTCTTCGCTGATCCATCCGAACTCCGGAATGGTGTAGTATCCCCATGCATACTTGCGCAGGTCGCCGGTCAGATACATATACCGCCAGCCGCAGACAAATGTATGCAAAATCGCCATGAGCGTAATATATGCTTTTTTCTGTCTGCCATGCTGCGGCAGAAGCAGGCCAAAGCCCAAAACCGCCGCAACCATGTAGTAATAGACCTTTACGCCCATTTATGTTCTCCGTTTCTTTTGCAGCTCTTTCTCAAAAAATGCTTCCGTCTCTCGTACCAGCCTTTCACGCCGAAAATCCTTTCCGCGCGCATCTGCGCGCTTTGCATAGTGCTCCAGCAGCCCCGGCTCGGTGAGCATCCGCTTTACGGCGCTATACAGGCTCTCTTCGGTATTGTCTGCGATCAGACCGTATTCGCTGTCGCCGAGGATCTCGCGCATCCCCGTGCAGTCGGTCGTAACGACCGGCGCACCGAGGATCAGGCTCTCAATCACCGTTGTGCTGAAGCCCTCGTAGCGGGAAGAACAGACATAGAGCGCCGCGTTTTTCAGCATCGGATACGGATTCTCCTGAAAACCGCACAGTGTGACCGTACCATCAAGGCCGCTTTCCTCTATAATGGCTTTCAGCATGTTCCGGTCTTCGCCTTCGCCGAGAATTCGCAGCTTGCAGCATATGCCCTCGTCCAGCAGGCGCTTCCAGACGTGCAGGAGCCTGTCAAAGCCCTTCTGCGCGGTCAGCCGCCCGATCGCGACCACCGTGCGTTCTGTCGTCTCCGCCGCCTGCATATCCGCCTTTCGGAGTATCTCCGCATCGTCATAGCAGTTATAGACCGTCCGCGTCTCCACGACCGGGCCGTACATCTCCGTGAAGCTGCGCCGCACATCATCCGACACACAGACTGCGAGGTCGTATTTTTTGTAGTACTCTTTCGTCTCTCGGACAAATTTTGCGGCATCCGCCGCTTTTTTTGCAAGATCACAATGCACCCACGCCAGCTTCAGCGCTTTTTGATTGGTGGAACCGGCCATGATCTTGGTGGAGCCGCACTCAAGATAGGCCGCTTCGACATCGTACCCGCCCTTTATATGCAGCGGATAGGTCAGCCCAAGAGCCGCCTCTGCACGCATCCGCAGATCATTGGACCGGCTCCGCGCCGGATAGCAGTATTTGTACCGGATCCCCGGCGCAAGGTACTTCTCCGCGTCCTCCGGATAGAGCGTCTGAACGGTAACAGAGAATTTCGTCTGATCCATGGCGTTCACCAGATCGCGCAGGACCTTTTCCGCACCGCCGCCGGAGAGGGATTCGATAAAAAAGAGAATGTGGATCATCGTTACCGTCCGCCTTCATAGATCTCATAGATTTTTTCCATAGCCGTCTGCACATCAAAGCCGGACTTCATCAGCCTTGCCGCATATTCCTCCGAATGCTCCCGCTTTGCCGCGCAGATCGCGCGCACCCATGCCGCCTTATTTTCTAACGGCAGCGGCTGGATCAGCTCTGTCAGGAATACGTCCTTGGGAACTCTGTCGGAGATCACACAGGGAAGGCCGTTGGACTGCACCTCAACGATAGACAGCGGCATTCCCTCATACAGCGACGGAAGCGCAAAGGCATCCATCGCATTCAGGTAGTCCGGCACATTGCGCACATTGCCGGTCATGCGGACATACTCCTCAAGACCCAGCTCACGGATCTTACGCTCCAGCATCGGGCGGTCATCGCCCTCGCCCAGCAGCAGAAGGTATGCGTCCGGACGCTCTTTCAGGATCTCGGGCATCAGCTCCAGCAGGAATCCCTGATTTTTGACCGCAGCGAGATGTCCGGCGTGTCCGATAAGGAACCTGCCATCCAGCCCCAGCTCTTTCCGGAATGCTACACGCCGTTCCGCGTTGAACGCAAAGCCTTGTGTATCGATACCATTGAGGATCAATTTCCCACTTTTTTGAAATTTCCGTCTGCCATACAGCCTTTCTCCTGCCTTTACGCCGCATGCCACATCGTCGGTCGCACAGGTGAGAATCATGAAACGCATCACCGCTTCGTACAGACGCACCTTTATGCTGCGTCTCTCCGCCAATGCGGAATGCGCATGGGCGATGCGCACCGGCACGCCATCCAGCCTCCCAGCCAGCATGGCCCAGCCGATATTGAACATCGTGTGCGCATGAATCACGTCATAGTGATAGGTGCGGATAAGCTGTTTCAGCTCCCGCAGATAACCGCTGTAGCTTTCGGATGGCTGCGGAAAATGAAACACCCTACATCCGCATGCCGTCAGCTCCGGCTCATAGGCACCCGTTTCGCTGCCAAAGACGACGTAATGAACGGTATATTTCTGCGGATCTGCATAAAAACCGATATCCGCCGCGACCTTTTCCGCACCGCCGATGCGAAGAGAACCCGCAATAATCAGGACGCGGGTCGTTTCTTTAGAAGTATTTTTCATCATCCTGCCTTATAGCGCACGAGCATATCCAGCATAAATGCCCAACTCAATTGGATTGGAAGCGCGATCCCCCGGCATTTCCAGCCGACCGGCCGAACCTTTTCCGCGCGGTACAGCTTGCATATCCTGCGGATCTCCTGCCGCCGCTGCTTCGCGGAATACTCAAATTTCAGCAGCTCCTTGCAGCTGGAATAGGCACTCCGATAGGTCATCCACGAAAGCGCCGCCTCATAGCATCTCGCTACCTCCGGCGAATGCTCCGCAGCGCGGCAGGCCGCATACATCCGGCGGTTGACCTCCATCAGCTGCTCTGTCAGATAGGGACGGGCCTTGCGGGAAAGCGAGTTCGTATCGTCCGTATCCACGAAATAAAGAACTTCTTTGATCGATCTTAGGCTTTGAATATGCATGGCATATTCAAACAGGAGGCACTGATCCTCGCCAATTGCCAGACTATCCTGGAAACGCAGACTATGCTGCCGCAGGATCTCGGATTTGAAGCATTTGGAAACCATCGAGCTGAACAGATATCGCTGCATTGCCTCCGCAAGTCTTCTTGCGATATTCAATTCCTCAGCTTCCCGGTAAGCGCCCGTGATCCACTTTTTTTCTCCCATTCCGGTGCTTTCTGCTCCAAATATCAGCAGATCTGGATGCGTTTCAGAAACAGCGCGATTGATCGTCTCAAGATATGTTTCTGCCACATAATCATCGCTGTCCACAAACAGGATATATTCACCTTTCGCTTGCTCCAATCCCAGATTCCGCGCCGAGGAAATGCCGCCGTTCTCTTTTGCAAAATACCGGATACAGGGATATACATTGGCGTATTCGCGGCAGATCGCGTCGCTGCCGTCCGTGGAGCCGTCGTTGATAAGCAGCAGCTCATAATCGTCGAAGCTCTGATCTACAAGGCTGTCCAGGCAGCGGCGAAGTGTTGTCTCTGCGTTAAAAATGGGAATAATAACAGAATAAGCCATCTGCATTTAAACGCGACTCCTTAATCGATTCATGATTTTCAGCAAAACACACCAGAGTAGATACAGTCTGGCTTTCGCCGCAAAGAAAAATGCCTTCCAATGCAGTGGGAAATACCGCAGCGGGAGCTGTTTAAGTGCCCCAGCATAGTGCGGCATATTTCGTATTCGCCTTAATTCTTCTATAACATTCCGCATTGATCGGCCATGATCCTCAACAAGCCGTAGGCCTGTGCCGATCAGACTCAGGCCGATACGATTTTGAAGCGCCTGACAATATTCCTCTGGCAATGCATTCTTGTTTACAAATTTTAACATTCTATTTTGCAACTTCTCATACTGCTCCGGCAAATTCTCAGGATAGCGATGCGTCAACGAATATTCATTATCCTTATAATAGTGATACAGCGTAGCGTTCATGTAAACGATCGTATTCGCTTTATAAAAAACAGGGACGTTGAACAGTAGGTCCTCTGAAGCGATCAGCCTTGCATCTTCAAAGGCTTCTCCATTCAACAACTCCCGCTTATAAAGTTTTCCCCAAGCAGTGACCAGATTATCAATACTTTGTGGCGATGCAAGCTCCGGTCCAACTGGGCCAAAAAGCCTTCGCAGAATCGTTTTTGCCCGATCTCCACACCAACACTCATCACGCCTATTCAATAGCTGGACGGGAAAACTGCCTTGCGAATACTCGCGAGTATACGCCCATATCACAATATCTGCATCCTTTTGAGCTGCGGCCTCTGCTGCTCTTTGAAGTGTCTCCGTAGAAAGCCAATCATCGCTGTCCACAAACAGGATATATTCACCTTTCGCTTGCTCCAATCCCAGATTCCGCGCCGAGGAAATGCCGCCGTTCTCTTTTGCAAAATACCGGATACAGGGATATACATTGGCGTATTCGCGGCAGATCGCGTCGCTGCCGTCCGTGGAGCCGTCGTTGATAAGCAGCAGCTCATAATCGTCGAAGCTCTGATCTACAAGGCTGTCCAGGCAGCGGCGAAGCGTTCTTGCAGCATTGTAGACAGGAATTATTACGGAATACTTCATCTCATACTACCTTTACAGGCTCTCTATCAGCTTGGCGTTCGCAGCCAACGATTTTTCCTCCCGGAAAGCATCTACAGCTGCCATATTATATTCGCCCATTTCTTTCCGAAGCTCCGGCCTTGCTATCAGCTTTTTCAGCGCCGGTGCTACTGCCTCCGCATCATTCGTTACGATGAACCCACCCCTGCCGTCCTCGATCAGATCTACATTACCGCGAATATCCGAGCAGACAATTGGCTTTCCGTTTGCCATAGCCTCCAGCAGTGCTCGCGGCAATCCCTCCTGAAGCGAGGTGAAGAGGAAGATATCGGCAGCACAGCAGAGCTGTGGGATATCCTTGCGATACCCGAGGAAGGACACCCGCTCCTCTAAGCAGAAGCTTTTTGCCATGTCCATCAGCGATTGCTCCAGTTCGCCGCGGCCGCAAATATAAAGCCTGACGCGGCTATCCTGTATCTGGTGCAGTGCTTCCAGCATAACATGCTGGTTTTTTCTTGGGGTCAGCTCGCCTACCTTCAACAGCGCGATGTCGCTCTCCGAAAGGCCGAGCTTCTCCCGCCACTGCCTGCGAACATCCGCATCCGGCGCAAAGCGGTCAAGGTTTACACCGACGCCCGGGATCTTCTCCACCCTTGCGGTATGGAACGCTTTCGCCCGCCGGAGATCCTCCTCATTGATAGTGACGATCATATCGCACAGGCGGGAGCAGTATTTTTCCACTGGGTAATAGAGCAGCCAGTTTTTCAGCGGCGCGCCCTTGTAGAAGTGGAAGCCATGTACCATGTAAACGACCTTCGTGCCGTTTTTCCGGGCATTTTTTGCCGCCAGACGGGTCATGACGCCCATTACCGGCTCGTTCGTCCAGATCACGTCCCAGTGGCTGCCGTCAATTATTTTCTTAAGGTCGCCGTAGCCCTTGCGGTTTCCGGGCGAAAACGGGCTGCGCACCAGCCGCACCACATGGATCGGCGCGACGCCGTCCAGCGCCCGGTGCAGATCGTCCAGCCGGCCGCCAACATCGGAACAGGCCAGCTCTACGGAAAAGCCGTGCGCTGAGAGATATTTCACATGCGGCACCAGAAACTGAATGGCCATCAGATCGGTGCACGTCAGCAGCAGCCGTTTCATTCGAGCCCCTCCAGAATCTTTTTTGCGATGCCTGCCGCGTCCAGTCCGAACTGCGCGCGCAGGTATTTCTGGTTGCCGACAATGGCTGAATAGGTATCGTGCAGCCCTACGCGCAGCAGCCGCGCATGCGCGGGCAGCTCCGCCAGCACCTCCGCGACTGCGCTTCCGAAGCCGCCGGAAAGGTTATGCTCCTCCACGGTAACGATCAGGTCAAATTTCTTCGCGCAGCGGATGATCGTCTCGCGGTCGATGGGCTTTACCGTCGGGAATGTCCAGACCGCAGGATGAACGCCGTGCCCGGCGAGGATCGTTTCCGCGCCTGCGATCTCCTCAAAGATCGCGCCGGTCGAAAAAATGGCGACCCGGCTCCCGCCGTGGATCGGAATGGCTCTTCCGATCTCGAAATGATCGATATGGTCATGGATCCGCTTTTCGCCGCCGCGGCCCAGCCGCAGATAGCAGGTACCGGGATACCTCGCGATCGCCCGCGTGGCTTCCTCGGCTTCCACAAGATCGCCGGGACACAGCACCGCCACATCCGGCAGCGCCCGCATCACGGCGATGTCCTCTGTCGCCTGATGGCTCATGCCAAGCGACCCATAGACAAAGCCGCCGCCCACGCACACGATCTTCACATTGGCGTGATGATACGCGCAGTCGTTGCGGATCTGCTCCAGACAGCGCAGCGTTGGAAAATTGCCGATGGAATAGGTAAACACGGTTTTTCCCTCGAGCGCCATTCCGGCCGCCGCCGAGGTCATATTCTGCTCCGCAATACCGGCGTTGACGAACTGATCGGGCAGCTGCTCCCAGAAGGGCTTGAGCACCCCGAAGCCAAGATCGCCGGTCATAAGCTCGATATTCGGATCTTCTTTTGCAAGCGCGATCAGCGTGCGGACAAAGGTATCTCGCATACTCAGACCTCCTTTGGGCTGGTTTTCGGATGCAGCAGCTTCCTGCATCCGCGCTGTATACATTCTGCCGCCTTATGTACGGCATAGGAACAAAGAAGGATCACTCCCGTCACAACAAGGAAATTGATTGGGAACGCGAGATGGCCCAGCCTGCTGATAATGTAATTCTGCGTGAGATATACCTCCAGCGAAATGCCTGCCAGCGCGGCAGCTGCTTTTTGCATTGCAGCAGGTGCGCGGCTGAACGCGCCCCGTTTTTCCAGCTTGACAGCCAGCACCCCGATAAAATAGATCAACAGGACTTGGATCACAGGCAGCAAAAACTGAAAATAGCTGGAAACAGCATTCCGGGAAATCAGCAGCTTCACAGCAAAATACGCTGCAAACGTTCCCGCAAGTTCAATAATTTCCATAGCTGAGATGCGCTCCCGGAGCTTTTCGTAGTTTTCCCTGCAAAGAGCGCCGACGAGCATAGAGGCCATGAACTGGAATCTGCACCATTTTTCTTCAACATCATCGATGTGATAATAGGATTTATCACACCAGAGAAGATAGGCTGTCAGATACACGGCCAGCGTCAGCAGCAGGAGCCAGATGGTCTGGATGTTCAGCCGCATCTGAACTCTGCGAAGTATATAATAGACGATATACAGGACAAGGATCGACGCGATAAAGTGATACCACGTCGGATAGATCAGGCAATGAATATAAGCCATAGGGCCATCCGCGCGCCAAAAGCCGACCAGCAGATTTATGGCAGCCACTATCCAGAGCGCAGGATAGATCCGGACGATCCGCTTTGCATACCATCCGGGGAACGAATTTCGAATGCTGTATAAGCAAAAGCCGGATACAAAAAAGTAAAGACAGTTTCCGAGATGTCCGCCCATTGCAAGTCTTGAGACCGGCCAAATATCCGCATAATGAGAGTTCGTGATGAGGATCGCCGCAAACGCTTTCAGCCAGTAGACAAATTGAAACATTGCAGCTCACCTCACACCATTCGGGAGATATACGTCGGGTGCCAGCCTGCCGAGGCAGTATGATCGTTTCCGATATCGGCATCGGGGCCGGGCTTCACCGGGTCGGCAATGCCATCCGGCGTATAGGGGTCTTCCACACCCGCGGGCTTTGCCGCGTGCAGCTCCGTGACCGCGCCGTCATATTCCCAGCCGTCATGCGGGAAGCGGTAATGCCAGAGGATGTCGTTCTCCATGAAGGAAACACCCTTTCCCTTCACGGTATTGGCAATCACAACGGTCGGCTTGTGCCCGGCGTTGCGGGTATCCGTCAGTGCGCTGCGGAGTGCGTTATGGTCGTGTCCGTTCAGCTCGATGACGTCCCAGCCGAACGCGCGCCACTTTGCGCCGAAATCCTCCAGCTCCAGCGTCTTTTCGCAGGTATCGAGGCTCTGCATATGGTTATGGTCGATGATAGCGACCAGATTTTCGAGCCGGTATTGGTTGGCAAACAGCGCCGCCTCCCAGACCGAGCCTTCGTCGCACTCGCCGTCGCCCAATACGGCAAACACCCGGTGATGCTTGCCGTCCTGCTTCGCGGCCAGTGCCATCCCGGCCGCGGCGCAGAGGCCGTGGCCCAGGGAGCCGGTGGAAAGATCCACGCCGGGCAGATGGTGCGAGACGTGGCCGGACAGGCGGCTTCCGTTCTGATAATGTGTTTTCAACTCAGTGGGAGCAAAGAAGCCGCTTTCTGCGAGCGCGGCGTATACGGCGGCGCCGGCATGGCCCTTGCTCATGATGAAGCGGTCGCGCCCGTCCCACTCGGGGTCTTCCGGATCGTACCGCAGAATGTCCGCATACAGGACGGCGAGGATATCCGCTGCGGACAGGACCGCGCCGATATGGCTTCCGCCGGAAAGATGCGTCATTTCAATGCCGTGGCGGCGGATCAGCCAGGCAAGCTGCTCACTTGTTTTCTTCATTCCGACACCTCATTCAGCTCCCGCAGTTCTTCCTCGTTCATCGTCCACCCCATGGCCTCGACATTGGCCGAGAGCTGCGCGGGGCGCTTGACGCCCGCGATCACGACCGACTCCGGCAGTGTGTCCAGTATCCAGCGGATGGCGCAGGCTGCGACGGACTTTTCGCGGTTCGCGGCGATTTTTCTCAAAGCTTCGACGATACGCAGATTCTGTTCCAGCTTTTCGCCGTGGAAATTCACATAGATCTCCCGGCTGCGGCGGTCGTCTGCGCCGAAGCATACGTTTTCGCGGTTATACTTTCCGGTCAGGATCCCCTGGCCGAGGCTTCCCCACGTCATAGGCGTTGCCCGGAGACGGCTCTGCACAGCGCGCAGGTCATCCTCGTTCTTCCGGCAGGCCAGAGACAGCTCGTCCTGACAGCAGGCAAAGCGCCCCGCATAGGGCAGAAGCTCCTCCAGCCCGTCGCCGTGGATGTTGGAAAGGCCGTAATAGCGGAGCTTTCCGGCGACCTTCAGCTCCTCCAGCTTGCCCACCACGTCCGCGATGGGCGTTTTCCCGTCGCGGTAGTGAATGAGATACACATCGATATAGTCGGTATTCAGCCGCCGGAGGCTTTCCTCCAGCGCCTGCTGGATATACTCCGGCGAATTGTCATAGACGGTCTTGCCGCCGCCCACACGGACGCCAAATTTCGATTCGATCACAACATCCCTGCGCCGGCTTCCGAGTCCCTTTGCAAGCGTCCGCTCAGACTGTCCGAGGCCGTAGGTATCGGCGGTGTCGAAGAAATTCACGCCCGCGTCCAGCGCGGCGTGGATCGCGTCCAGAAGCTCACTCTCCTGCACGCTTCCCCAGCCGTAGCCACCCATTGGACATCCGCCCATGCAGAAGCGTGACACGCGCAGGCCAGTGTTTTGCAGCGTTATGTATTCCATCATGCCTTTTCTCCGTTTCCGGCCCGCGCGATGCGGAGCGCCTTTTTCAGCGCACAGCCGACGGTCTTGAAAAACAGATACACGTCCGTGCGGAGGGAAACCTCCTGCGCATAGCGGATGCGAAGCCGGTTTTTCCTTTGCAGCACATATTTTTCATACATTTCATCCGCGTTTTCCGTGCCGACGATCTCGTCCAGACTGATAAACTCGATGGAGCTGAAATCAGTGATGCCGGGCCGTACCTCAAGGATCTGCTTCTCCTCACCCTCATAGGCCTCCGTATAGCGCAGAAGCTCCGGACGCGGGCCGACGAAGCTCATGCTCCCGAACAGGACGTTATAAAGCTGCGGCAGTTCGTCCAGCTTGACCTTCCGCAGGAGCCGTCCGGCCCGGGTGATCCGCGGGTCGTTCAGCGCGGTCGTCCCGCCAAGCTTATCCGCGCCCTTGTACATCGTGCGAAGCTTGATGATGTGAAACGGCTTTCCGTGATAGCCGCCGCGCAGCGGCGTATAGAAAATGGGAAAGCCGTCCTCGATCGCAATGAAAATGCCGATCACCAGAAGGATCGGCGTCACGATCACAGAGCCTGCCAGTGCAAGCACAAGGTCCAGCACGCGCTTGGTCACGCGATTGTAAAAGCTCCTGTAGCCGTCACGCTTCTGCTTTTCTGTTTTATCGGATATCTGTTCTGTTCCCATGCTCATCACTTCAAGCCCATTCAAAATCTGCCGCAGTTTTCCGTATATGTTCAAATCCCGCGGTTTTCAAGCAGGATATGAGCGCTTTTGTTTTGATTATACAGCATGGTCAGGGAATGTGCAATGACCTTCAAGTAAAAAACTGTATGCCCACCCATTCTGCGGCTTTTCCGCAAGATGTGTCTGCGCATGAAACACGGTACCGGCCCACATGCCGATATCTTCTCCGAGCAGCGTCACCGTGCAGCGCCGGATGTCTCTGCTGACCGTAAACCGGTCGGTATCCGCAAGCGACGGCATAAAATCCGCCGCGCCGGTTCCAAGAAAAGTGATTTTCATTGATCTCTCCCGCTTCCTTCGAAGCCCTGTATGCGATAAGCCGGTTTTTCCGGCGGAAAATGCAGCCGAGGCGCACAGCGGCTCCTGCTGTGCGTCTCCCGCTCTGTTTCATTGCAGCACGATCCCGGAAAAAATGCAAAAGTGCTTTTGCCATCCAGACTTCCGCAGAGCACCTAGGGTGCATTCTTCCAGCAGAGGAATTCATCAGCATCCGAAATTCCGGGTTTTCATAGTCCTTTTTGCCGCCGAAGCCCCTCGCGATGGCCGCCGCCACAGCCTTGAACATGATTTTCATGATAAGGCTGTCGTCCTTCATTTCCATGACGGTATTGTCCATGGTGAACGCGCCCTTTTTCAGCACCGCGGGACGTATTTCCGCCCCAGCATCGCTTCCCAGTCCCTTTGGTTGGGCTTTCCGCCGCAGCTCCGGAGGAGCCGCCGCACCAGAGAAAAATTTCTTTATCGTCACGGTGCCGCTGGCCTCCTGCGCGGCTATTCAGGGCGGTATGCAGGTAGACGATGCGTTCACGCTCAGCGATTCCTACATCCGGCAGTGTGAGCTGCTGTCCTCTCCGGAGCGGATCGTGAATCTGCAATACCGGATGCTGCTGGATTACGCGGAGCGTGTTGAGCGGCTGCATCGCGGAAAAGCGTCGTCCAAGCTGGCGGCCGATGCGGCAAATTACGTCCAGCATCATCTCTCAGATGCAATTAAAACGGAGGATATCACCGGAACGTTGTATATGAGCCGCCCATACTTGTCGAAAAAGTTCAAGGAGGATACCGGGGGAAAAAATAGCTGACTTCATCCTGAAGGAAAAAACGGAGGAGGCCAAACGCCTCCTCCGCTATTCGGACAAATCGCTCACCGTGATCGGCTCCTATCTCGGCTTTTCCCTGTCCAGTCATTTCTCGCGCGTGTTCAAGAAATATGCCGGGTGCAGCCCGCGCGAGTACCGGGAGCGGCATACCTGAGGACTGTCTGTCCGACAGTCCGATCATTTTTGTTCTCTGCACGGTGCCTCCTGCTCTACGTCCGGAATATATTGACACCAGTATTCAAAAATATCGTGAAGATCATAGCTGCTCTGTGTAGATTTGAATATCTTCGCTGCCTGTACCCTTGCCATATGGAGCGGCGGAAAGGAGAGCGGCTTGCACTTTCCCTCGTAAACCGACTGGAATCCGCTGACAAGCGGTTGGTTTAGATAAACATCACTTTTTGGCTTGGTTCGATATGACCACGTGAGTACTTTATAATTTTTTACATAGCACTGTCCAAGATACATGGCAACGTCACGAAGGATATATTGCGTTGCAACTGTAAACTGTGTTCTATTTACATACGATTCACCGAATATGACTGCTGCCTTTTCCATCTGCTCAACTTCTTCCTGAGGCGTCTTCTCAATCCGCGCCGTTTTTATGAACCAGCGCCAGACGAAAACAAGCGACTCGGAAGAATAGTCCAAACGCTCCTCCGAGATCTTTAGATCTTTTGCACAGCGTGCGCGCATATATTGCATCCGCTCCGGAATATGCTCCAGAAACCAGTCAAAGCTTCTTTTTGCCTGAGCAGGCGTCATGGCTCTGTAGTTACATCCTTCAGGCGGGACCAGCAGATCGTATGGGACATCCCGCAAAAAACGAAAAAAACTTGTCATCTTCTGTTCCTCCCTTACCCGGTTTCCATGTGATCCTGCATTTTTCCATGCAAAAACGGCTGCATAAGCGCGCTCTCTGCAAGCATCTCTTATTGTACCGCACAAGCTCTTTTCCAAATCGTGTTCTGCACATTTCCCGTAGGCACCCAATCCCCCATCCGGATGGAGGGCATATACGCTGATCTCCTGTTTTACGCTGTTTTCAACCCCTCCCGTTCTTCCGGGGTGGACGGCGTCTGGCTGTTCATGCTCTATGATCTGACAGATGGAAGCTTCTCCGAGCTTGGCCATGCCTCATGCGACTGCACCGACCATGCGCTCATACTGAACGATTCCATCGTCACCTATACATGGCATGGCAACGTTTTTTCCGGGATATCGACAAGCCAAGACAGATCACGAAGTCTTTCCGGCTTCCAGCTTCCATGCTCGCCGATGACACTTTCGGCTGCCACATGACCCGCGTTGGCGGCCTCCTGGCCTTTTCTGACCACCTCGGGAACATCGATCGGCTCCTATCTCGGCTTTTCCCTGTCCAGTCATTTCTCGCGCATACAAGATATACGTCGGCTGCGGTCCTTTCTCGTTCTGTTTTATCTGCGCCGCGTCCACGTCGTGGGCAGCATCAGGATGAGCATGGGATACAGCTCCAGCCGTCCGAACAGCATATCCAGCGTCAGCACGACCTTGGCCAGCGGCGAAAACGCCGCGTAGCTTCCAGCCGGGTCAACCATGCCGAGGCCGGGGCCGATGTTGTTGACCGTTGCAAAGACCGCCGTGATGGTTGTCGAGCCGTCGAAGCCATCGAGCGAGACCAGCAGGATCGAGATGACGATCAGGAACACATATGTCAGGAAATAGGCGCTGACGCCGCGCACCGTATCGTTGGAGAGCGGCTTTCCGTCGATGGTCATGACCTTGACCGTGCGCGGATGCAGGAGCAGCCGCACCTCGCGCTGCACCGTCTTGACCAGAATGACCAGCCGGGAGATCTTGAGACCGCCGCCGGTGGAGCCTGCGCACGCGCCGATCAGCATCAGCAACACAAGGATCACGCGGGAAAACTCCGGCCAAAGGCCAAAATTCTCCGTACCGAAGCCCGTTGTCGTGATGACTGATGACACGGAAAACGCCGCGTGGTGCAGCGCGTCACACGCACGCGGATACATCGGAAGGATGTTGAGCGTGATCGCCGCGATGGACAGGAAAATGATCGCCAGATACCAGCGCAGCTCCGTATTCTTCCACACGAGGTCGAATTTCCGCCGCAGAATGAAAAAATAGATCGAGAAATTCACGCCGAACAGCGCCATAAAAACGGTCGTGACGGTCTGGTGATAATAGCTGTAGCCCGCGAATGAGTCGGCCTTGATCGCAAAGCCGCCTGTGCCTGCCGTGGCGAACGCATTGCAGAGCGTATCGAACAGCGGCATTCCTCCGGCGAGGTAGAAGATCATTTGTATGACCGTCAGGCCGAAATAGATGCCGTACAGAATTTTCGAGGAATCCACCATCCGGGGCACCATCTTGGAGACGGTCGGCCCGGGGCTTTCGGCGCGGAGCAGATGGATGCCCTGCCCGCCCTCCATATTGACGATGGCGAGCATGAACACCAGAATGCCCATGCCGCCGATCCAGTGCGAAAAGCTGCGCCAGAAGAGGCTGCACCGGTTCAGCACTTCCACGTTCGGCAGGATGCTCGAGCCGGTCGTGGTGAAGCCGGAGACCATCTCAAAAACGGCGTCCAGATACGACGGGATATCGCCGCAGAGCGTGAACGGCAGCGCTCCTGCCAACGACAGCACGACCCATCCCAGCGCCACACACAGAAGTCCGTCGCGCGCATAGATCGTTTTCCGGGTCGGCCGGGAGATCAGCCGCAGCGCCAACCCTGCCAGCGCGGCTCCAAGCGCCGTGAACAGATAGTACCAGCCCGCCCGCTCCGCATAGATCAGCGCCACCAGCGCCGGCAGCAGCAGGATCACGGCCTCCAGGATCAGCAGCGTCCCCAGAATAAAAGAGATCATGCGTTTGTTCATGGCTTATCCCTTTCGTCTGTCCAGAATATCGCTCAGGTCGCTCAGGCCGGTGATGGTCGTAATGACAATGACGGTATCGCCCGGCTCGATAGTATCCTGGCCGCTGGGGATAATGACCTTGCCGCCGCGGTCAATGGAGCCGATCAGGATGTTCCGCTTGAGCCGCAGCGTGGAAAGCGGCGTCCCGCAGACCGGAGAGCCCTCCGCCGCACGGAATTCCAGCGCCTCGACCCGTCCGCTGAGCAGCTTGTAAAGCGTCTCGACCTTGGAGCCGACGGAATTCTGCATCGCGCGGACATAGCGGCAGATGAGGTTGGACGCGCTGTGGCGCGAGTTGTAGACGCTGCCGACATCCAGTGCGCTGAGAATGCTTTGGAACGAGGCGCGGTTGACCTTGGTCACGACCTTGACGCGCGGGAAGCTCTTGCGGACGTAGAGGCTGATGAGGATGTTTTCCTCGTCCATGCCGGTCAGGCTCGCAAAGGCGTCCACCTGCTCCACGCCGGACTCCCGGAGGAATGCCTCGTTCGTACCATCGCCGTGCAGGATCGTCGCCTTGGGCAGCAGCTGCGAAAGCGCCTCGCAGCGGGAAAAATTCGATTCGATGATCTTGACGTCCAGCCCCGTTTCCAGCAGCTGCCGCGCCAGATAATACGCGATGCGTCCGCCGCCGACCAGCATGACGTGCCGGATCGGATTTGCCGCCAGATGCACCTGCCGGAAGAAGGTCTGCGCGCTGCGCGGCGTACAGATCAGGAGGATCCGATCCCCCGCCTCCAGCCGGAACGAGCCGCCGGGGATCGTCACCATGCTTCCGCCGCGCTCAACGGCGCCGATCAGCACGTTCGACCGCGTCAGTACCGGCAGCTCCATCAGCGTCTTGCCCGCCAGCGGCGACTGCTCCGACAGGATCAGCTGCAACAGCTCCACATGTCCGTCCGCAAAGGCGTCGGCCCGCATGGCCGACGGCAGCCGCAGGCTCCGCGCGATCTCGGTCGCGCAGGTCAGCTCCGGGTTGACGGACAGGCTCAGCCCGAGGTCGTCCGTAATCAGCGAAAGCTGCGAATCATATTCCGGATTGCGCACACGCGCGATCGTATGCTGCGCGCCGGCCTTTTTGGCGATCAGGCAGCACAGCAGATTCAGCTCGTCCGACGCCGTCACGGCGATCAGCAGGTCTGCGGAATCCACGCCTGCCTCGATCTGCGTCTCATAGGTCGCGCCGTTTCCCTCGATGCAGAGAATATCGAGCGCTTCCGTCGTCTGCTGAAGTGGATCGGGGCTGTGGTCTACAATGGTAATGTCATGTCCTTCCCGGGAGAGCTGCTCGGCAAGCGTGCTGCCGACCTTGCCGTCTCCGACAATGACGATCTTCATGTCATACACTCCTGACTTTGTGCGATTTTTCTCCATTATAGCGCCGCATTCCACCGATTGCAATGAAAAAGGCGTTAAAAATCGCCGTTTCCGCCCTCCGCGTCAACCGTTTCTTCGGATTGACAAGGCGAAACCGGATGTGGTAGAATATAAAAGATACGTGTGCTTCGAAATGGCTCTGTCACGAAGCACCTGCCGCATAAGCAGAATTTTTAAAATGAAATATGCGCCCGTGGTGGAATTGGCAGACACGATGGATTTAGGTGATGTCATCTTGGTGAAAGGTTTTTGCGCCATCCTTGCTGCGGACATTCTTCGGTAAAAGCAGGCTCGCCTGTTTTTATAAACGCGGATCAAGCGTTACGCTCCGCCTCGGTTTCCTCACCGTGTAAAAATCAGAGGGCAATAAAATAGCGACAGATTTCCTGCCGCTCATATCTGCGCCCGTGGTGGAATTGGCAGACACGATGGATTTAGGTTCCATTCCGCGAGGGTAGGGGTTCAAGTCCCCTCGGGCGTACCACAAACAAAATTTCGGTTTATCCAATAGATAGACCGAAATTTTGATTATATAGCGAACTTTTTAAGAAATTTAAAATCTTACACATAGTTGGGGGGTGACAGCACCTTATACTAATGTCTTTTTAAAAAGGTTGATAATTTATCACTGTTGATGTATAATGAA
>ERZ772831.1137-NODE-1137-length-26119-cov-4.734692_pt1 | contig 26119 bp, 19 predicted proteins | sample MGYA00580858_ERZ772831 | MGnify/ENA primary metagenome ERZ772831 (study PRJEB29015, sample SAMEA2737694) | human gut metagenome | biome: human gut; feature: human-associated habitat; material: faeces | place: China | collected 2012 ... | reverse complement strand
TCCCGTTTTATTGTTACTTTTGCATACGAAGAGTTCTTTGAAGGTTACGCAACGCGCAGAAGAATAATGCAGCAGATAACTAACTAAATCGTAACCTATTACTATCATGAGCGATTAACATACGCTCATTCCCAATAAAATACACTCTTTTCGTAACTTCATGACACAAATCTACAACATTTCTATGTCCATACCGCCAATGTAGATGTTTGCGTCGCTAAAGTAGATGTTTACAATGCTAATGTAGATGTTTACGCGGCTCAAGTAGGTAGTGACGATTTCATTCATCAAACACCCTCTTGAAAAAACTTTGTTAGAAAAATGCTTTCACGCCTTCACAAGCCTGTAAACATTTAGCAATCAGAGTAATATTGTGAAGGGACGACCTTTCACTCCTAACTCACAAGCTTCACCGTAACACACTCTATACAAGCACATTACGGTGAAACCTCACAGGACATACCCATCTTTCACTAACTAATAAAGACCGTACCGACAACAAATTAATAACCGAAACGCGACGTGTCCACATCCTTGTGTTCCTTTGCCTTGTAGCCACCGAACTTATAGGTAAACGACAGGGAGAAAGAACGGCTGTCAGCATGCTGGTTTATCTCGAACCGCTGCCCCCTGTCGTTCACACGGGCGTTAGGGGTGGCACTGTTGAACAAGTCATTGCCCGACAGACGAAGTTCGGCTTTCTTGTCGGCAGAAGTCCATTTCAGTCCGGCATCAACTTTCCAAATGGAGGACAAATCATAATTTCCCTGAACGGAAGGACTGACATACAGACCGTTCAACTCCAGGCTGATGGCCGGCTTGGAGGACAGGCGGAAGGTATTGTTCAGCATCGCGATTCCCCGCCAAACGCAGTTATCGAAGCCGATGGCATGATAGTCTTTGCAAACATCCCTGAGGTAGGAGCCATTCAGCGTGAGGCGGGAGTTCCAGAAGCTGCCGACCGTGAAAGGCAGTATCACCGAAAGGCCGAAGTTCTGTTCGTAATCGTAATTCACCGTCTGATAAATCATCGTCAGTTCGTCGGGGCTTTGATAAGCCAACTGGGCGAACAAGTCTTTTACATGGGTATAGTACAGGCTGAAGATGTATTTGCTTTTCAGTATATAGGTCAGGTCGGCGGTATAATCTGTCGAGGGACGCAGGCCGGGATTTCCCACTACTTTAGCATAGCCGTTGAGGTAGCTCGTAGCGTCCTGCATGCTCCAATAGTCGGGATAGGCCTTGTCTGAAGAAAAAGAAAGCTGAAAGATGTGGGAAGCCGACGGCACATAGTTCAATTGCAGGGAGGGATAGACAGCCCAACGATCGTAACCGGCCAGACGGTAATACTCTCCGGCCACGGACAGAGAGAACGAAAGACGCTCGCCAAGGGCTTTCTCCAACCCGCCATAGAAGTTGTAAGTCCGTTCGTCCAGTTCCGTATCCGAGTTCAGTGATGACATGTCATTTCCATCTTGCGCATGATATAACTGGGCACTTTTCTCTTGGGCAAAGGAGAAGTTGATGCCGTAGTTCAGACTCCAATCCAAGGGCAGGACGTGCATCTGGCCGGCATAGACATTCCAGCGGTTGATGCGCTGGCGACTGTCGGCCAAAAACTCCTGCTCGACATTACCTGCCCGATTGCTGAACTCCTGTACGCTCGGATAGGAATAAGATGTATAATCCAGCCCGACATTCATTCCCCAACGTGCTGTATAGTCGAGGTTAAAGTTGTGCATCTGCTCATCTCCCTTTCGAACATTGGACGACTCCGACAAGGTGCCCGTCGAGTTTTCAACCGTTTTGATGTTGGGAGTGACGGCTGCCGTATAGGCCATATTCAAATGATCGTTTTCCGTTATTTGATAATCCAAAGAGGTACGGATGTTATGGGTCAGATTTCTCCTCAAGCCGGTGTTGTATTGCTCCACCTCGTGTACCACGCCGCCCAGCGTATGGTGGGAGATGAAATCGTAGCCCGTCCTCCGTCTGGTATAGTCGGCCGCATAGAGCACATCTGCCGTCACCTTCCGCATTCCGAAAGAAAGGCTCATGCGGCCGTTGCCCTGCGCATAACGAGCTTGGGTAAAATCAACTCCGACTTCCCCGCGCAGGAAAGGTTCCTCGGACTTCCGATTCTTCAGCACCAGATTGATGACTGCCCCTCGTACACGGTACTTGGCCGGTGCGCTATACATCACTTCCGCCTTCTCTACGTTACCGACAGGCGTACTCTTCAGCAGATTGGCCAATTGTTCGCCCGACATGGACGACGGGCGCCCGTTCAGTATCACCGTCACACTTCCTGCTCCAATCAGACTCAGACTTCCGCCCTGCTCCAAGACTCCCGGCAGACGGGTCAAGACTTCGTAGGCATTGCTTGCCGTCGTCTTTTCGGCCAAAGCTTCCACGTCGTAGGCCAGGGCGCCGTTCTCCGCTTTCACCAAGGGGCGTTCAGCACTGACCACCACTTCGCCCAAGGCATAGGCATCCTGTTCGTCCATCGTCACCACACCCATATCACCTGCCGCGTCATAGTCCTTCACCACACTCTTGTAGAGCAGATGCTGGAAAATCAGGCGATACCGTTTCAACGTCCGATGGAACACAAAGCATCCCAATGAATCAGTGGTCACACCGTCGACAAACACGGAGTCCGGCGTCTGCATCACTACCGTCGCACCCTCTATCGGCTGCCGGTCCTTATCCGTCACACGTCCTTTTACCTCCTCCGCAGCCAAGCGGGTGGCTGCCACCATCAAACTTACTGTCAGAATTACAATCTGTTTCATAAAGCATTCATTTAATTTGTTTTCATGCCGCAAAGTAACGGCCTTTATGGCAGAAAGCAGGTTATGGCCCCGTTATGCTTTCCTTATATTATTGTTAGAAAACGCCCGATTGTTAAGAGATTGTTATATCTTTGCCGACAAATCGAGACACTTATGCCCGGCAAATACATCAAAATAGTCACCTTTCTGAGTCTGATTGTCATCGTGGCCATCCAAGGCTCGTGGCTGGCCCACACCTACCGGCTGATAGAGGCGGAACTGCTGCAAGTCAGCAACCGTCTGTTTCCGCAGGCCGTTGTGGACGAGGCCAAGACGCGTCTCGACCGGCTAAGCGACACCCAAGGCGAGGACATCACCCTCAGCTTCTCTACGAATTTCGACTACCAACAGGAAATCGACCAGACGCTGTTCGAGTATCTGACGGTGCTTGCCAACGATTACGCCGATTCGGTCTATCACTCGTCCATCTCCCTGCCGCTGGCCGACTCCATCTTTGCAGCCCGTCTGGCGCAAGAAGGGTATCAGGCCCAGGTGAAATGCCAGCTAGTCGACTCCCTGGGCGTTCCCCTTCAGGAAGAGGACGCTTCTGCCTGGCACCATCCGTTCAAGACGCTCCAGACCAATCCCGTCTACCTGAACAGGGAACATACGAAAGCCGTGCGGGCCACCATCCTGAACCCTTACTGGATTGCCATCCGGCAGATGGGCGTCCTGCTCGTGGCCACCGCCCTGCTGCTGGTCTTTGTGGCCGGATGCATCGTCTATCAGGTGCGCATCATCATCCGCCAGAACCGGATAGCCCGCCTGCGGCAGGACTTCACCTACGCCATGATCCACGACATGAAGACGCCCATCACCACCATCTCCATGACCGGGCATACACTGGAAAGCGGCCTGCTGGACCAGAACCCCGAACTGAAGAAACAGTATTTCGCCATCCTGCACGAAGAGAGTGCCCACCTGCTCGGCCTGTCCGAGAAGATTCTGACCATCGCCAAGCTGGAGCAGTCGCGCCTGAAGCTGGCGCAGGAACCGGTCAGCCTCCCCGCCCTATTCGACGAGCTGACGCAGAAGTATCGGGTCCAGACCGACAAGGAAGTAACCCTTGAAACCCATTGCCCCGACTCCCTGCTGGTGACGGCCGATGCCGAATACCTGAAAGAAGCCCTCGGCAACCTGATAGACAATTCGCTGAAGTATTCCGACGAACGTGTCACCATCCGCCTCTCTGCCGAGGAGCAGAACCGCCACATCCTCATCCGGGTGTGGGACAACGGCTGGGGCATCCCGCTGAAACAGCAGAAGCACATCTTCGAGAAGTTCGACCGCGGCGGACTGGAATACAAGAAGGAGAAGAAAGTGTCCGGCTTCGGACTGGGCCTGAACTTTGTCCACAAAGTTATCACGGCCATGGGCGGAAGCGTTTCGGTAAACAGTATAGAGGGCAAGTTCTGCGAATTCACGCTGACGCTGCCCGTTCCAAACAAGAAACTATGATACGAGTATTGCTGGTAGAAGACGACAAGAACCTATGCTTCATCCTGAAGAGCAGTCTGGAGCAGATGATAGGCGGTTACGAAGTGACCACCGCCCCCAACGGCCGGGAGGGGCTGGAACTGCTGGAGCAAAAGACGTTCGACGTGATTGTGTCCGACGTAGAGATGCCGGTCATGGACGGCATGACCATGGTGCAGCACATCCGTCGGTGCCATCCCCGGCTGGCCATCATCTTCATCACGGGACTGACGACGGCACGCGACGTCATCAACGGCTACCAATCGGGCGCGGACTTCTACATCAAGAAGCCTTTCCTGCCCGAAGAGCTGAATGCCCATATCCAGGCCGTGCTGAAAATGAAACAGAGTGCACCCGCCCCGCAAACCGTAGATGTTCCCGCGGAAGAAGAATATGCCATCGGCAGTTACCGTTTCCTGCCCTCGCAACACCAGCTCTGCCATGGTACGGAGCGCCAGGCGCTGACGCCCAAAGAAGCGAAAATACTCGAAATGCTCTGCCGTCGGAAAGGCCAGGTGGTCCAACGCGACGACATCCTGACCGCCGTATGGGAAACGGCCGACTTCTACTCCTCGCGCAGCCTGGACGTCTTCATCACCAAACTCCGCAAATACCTATCCCAAGACCCCGCCGTCACGCTCAAGTCATTGAAAGGTGTAGGCGTCTGTCTGGAAGACTAAGCCTCATCGGCCTCCCACGAAGCACTGCATGAGGGTATAACGCAGTGCTTCGTCACCCCCTCACGAAGCACTTCCTGACACCCTGACGAAGCACTGTGTCAGAGGGTCACGAAGCACCGTGTCAGGAAGGCAGAAAGAACGGAGTCCGCATACTTTTATTTACAGGGACAGGTATAGTAGCCTTTGCCCCGGGTTTTCGAGCCGTAGGCTATGGCATGCGTGGGGCAATAGTGATAGCAGGCCAGGCAGTTGAGACACCGGCCGTGCCAGACGGGCATGTGCTTGCCCTCACGCTGGGGGTGCACAGCCGTCAGCGTGATGTTGCCCACGGGACAGGCCTCCACGCAACGGCCGCAACCGATACAGGCCTCTGCATCGGCACGGAACGCCTTGTCCGACGTCATGAAGCGGGCGAACAGCGGATAGACCACGCCGGTCTTCAGCCCCGGCAATGTGCCCCTCCAGGTAAAGTCGCCACGCACCCCTGCCTTGATTTGTTCCGCTACTTGTCGGACGATGGCCGGAGCGGCATCCAGCTTGCGGTCGCGCACCTCGGCACGGTCCACATCGAAACCGGGAAAGAGGACATATGTGTTGGGCATGAACACCGTGAAGCCGGCATCGGCCTGCAGCCCCGCCCCACTCACCGTTTCGCTCCACATGCGGTACAGGCGGCCTGCATCATCGCCGCAGGTTGCCAGCAGGCCGACGTAGTTCTGCCCGGGCACATAGTCCTTCACGTCCATCGACGCCAGCACGTCTGCCAGATATTTGGGCAATCCCCACGAATGCACGGGGAAGACAAAGAGCAGCGGCTCGCCCCCGGTCAGCGTCACCGTCAGCCGTTCCGCCCCCGGCCTCATGTACGGGCTCATATCCATCACCGGCTGGCCGTCCAACTCCCGGGCCAGCAGGGCCGCCACATAGCGACTGTTTCCTGTTGCTGAAAAATAGAGTATCATAACGTTTCTATAACAACGATGCGCCCCGTTCGTTCATCGGGCGGGGCTTCTGTCGGCAAAAATAAGGATTAATCCGCTCTATCCGTACAAACCGCCTCAAGAAAAAAGCCGCCATCGGCCGCCTGCCAACAAAAAGCGTCCATAAACGCGTCGCGTTATTCCTTTCTTTTATTATTTGGGGATAAGACAGGATGCGGCTCGGCATAGTCAAGCTGAAAAACTTTGTTTTTCGTTTGTCTCTGCTCTCGCCTTTCATTATTTTTGCAAAAACAACCATTTATCACAAAGAAACCATGAGCAAGATTTATCCGGTAGGCATACAGAGTTTTGAAGAAATACGACGGGGAGGCTATTGCTATGTTGACAAGACCGCCTTGATTTATCAACTGGTGAAGACAGGTAAATATTACTTTCTGAGCCGTCCGCGCCGCTTCGGTAAGAGCCTGCTCATCTCTACACTGGAAGCCTACTTTCTGGGAAAGAAGGAACTCTTCAAGGGACTGGCCATGGAAGAGCTGGAAAAGGACTGGACGACGCACCCCGTACTGCACCTCGACCTGAACGCCCGGAAATATGTGGATGCTTCCTCATTGAACGCCATCCTGAACCAGCATTTGGAGAGTTGGGAGGCCATCTATGGCGACGAGAAGAAAGACCGTGCTCCCGAAGAGCGCTTTGCTTGGCTGATCGAGAAGGCCTGTCGCACCACCGGACGGAACGTCGTGGTGCTGGTGGACGAATACGACAAACCCATGCTCCAGGCCATCGGCAACGAACCGCTGCTCACCGACTACCGCAACACGCTGAAAGCCTTCTACGGCGTACTGAAGAGCTGCGACAAGTACCTGCGCTTCGCCCTGCTGACGGGTGTGACGAAGTTCAGCAAGGTCAGCGTGTTCAGCGACCTGAACAACCTGATGGACATTTCTCTGTCCAACCGTTTTGCCAACATCTGCGGCATTACAGAGAACGAACTCTACCGCGATCTGGAGGAAGACATCCGGCTTCTGGCCGAGGCCAACGGAATGAACGAAACCGAAGCCAGACAGACACTGAAAGAATGGTACGACGGCTACCACTTTGCCGAAAATACGGAAGACATTTACAACCCGTTCAGCCTGCTCAATACGCTGGCCGAAATGAAGTTCGGCAGCTACTGGTTCGAGACAGGCACGCCCACCTTCCTCGTGGAGCTGCTCCAGCGCAGCAAGTACGACCTGCACCGCCTGGCCGAAGAGATGGCGACCGCCGACTCACTGGGCGGTATCGACACGATGGAGACCAATCCCGTCCCCATCCTCTACCAGAGTGGCTACCTCACCATCAAGGGGTTCGACAAAGAATTCAGGACCTATGAACTGGGCTTCCCCAACAAGGAAGTAGAAGAAGGTTTCACCAAGTTTCTGTTGCCCAACTATGCGTCTCTTTCTTCGGGCAACCCCTCTTTCGAGATAAGCAGCTTCGTCCGGGAAGTCCGAGGCGGCAACGCCGACGCCTTCATGCGCCGCCTCCAGAGCTTCTTTGCCGACACACCCTACGAGCTGGCACGCGACCTGGAACGGCACTACCAGAACGTGCTCTTCATCGTCTTCAAGCTGCTGGGCTTCTACACTCAAGCGGAATACCGCACGTCCAACGGCCGCATAGACATGGTAGTGAAGACCGACCGCTACATCTACGTCATGGAGTTCAAGCTGAACGGCACTGCCGAAGAAGCCATCCGCCAAATCAATGAGAAAGGCTATGCTGCCCCCTTTGCCTCCGACGGAAGGACCCTCTATAAGATCGGTGTCAACTTCAGTAACGAAATCCGGGGGATAGAGGGGTGGATTGTTGAAGAATAAGCAAACTAACGAAAGATGAAATAAGCATATTACAGCAACAAGCTTCTCCATAAACTTGCATACATCGTTTTTTATCGATTACTTTGCGTGCAAATTCTAACGAAAAAGAGATAGTAAGAAACAGAAAGTAGAATAAAAAAGACATATTACAAGCAACTTGTAAACATATTATTTGGGTTGATTAAATCTGGTAAATTTAAATGAAGTTCCAAGTAATAAGTTGAAAAGTCAGTTTGTACCCTGCATAAGGGCACAGGCTGCTTTTCCTTATTTGAACTTCAAAGGTTTACCAGAACCTAATCAACCAAATAAGCGAAAAGTTTAGGCTGTGTCCTTTCTTTTTGCTCCCATGGTTAAACAATAAAATGACATCCCACATGAACTATCCATTAAAAACTACTATATAATGAAAACTCTCTTATCCGTGCTTATCAGTACATTTCTATCCATCAGTATCTCGGCACAAACCGTCAGCGGCAAACTAATTGATGAAAACAGCCAACCTTTACCATACGCCAATGTAGTGCTGCTGTCACTGCCGGATTCGACATTCGTAACTGGAACCATCAGCGGCGAAGACGGAACATTCAGCCTTTCCACTACGGCAGAAAAGCAGTTGGTCCGTATCTCCTCCATAGGATATAACACCCTTTACAGGCCGACACAACCAGCCAATATGGGTGTAATACAAATGACAACTGATACACAGATATTGGGCGAAGTAATCATCAAAGGTAACCTGCCTAAAACCCGCATAAAAGATGATGCGTTGGTCACAACCATACAGAACAGTCCGCTTGCCCATGCAGGTACTGCCAATGATGTGCTGGGGCGGGTACCCGGTGTGATAAAGAACGGAGAAAGCATTGAAGTGCTTGGAAAAGGTTCACCAATCATATATATCAACGGTCGGCAAATGCGCAACGCTTCCGAACTTGACCAGCTATCATCGGCTTCCATCAAGGATGTGGAGGTGATAACCACACCGGGAGCACAATACGATGCGTCTGTAAATTCGGTAATCCGTATCAAGACTGTCAAGCCTGTAGGGGAAGGTTTCGGATTCAACAGTCGTACAGTGTTGGGAGTGGCTCACTATATATACGGCTTGGAGGAACTTAACTTCAACTATAGAAAGAACGGTTTCGATCTGTTCGGCATGTTGGAATATGACAATAACCGTGACCGACAGAACAATACGATGGTGCAGAATACGTACTCCAAGAGTCTTATAAACCAGGCTACATCTTCCAGACGTTTCAACCAGTCTCAGCTGTATGCTGGTAAGTTGGGTATGAACTACATGTTTGATGACCGTCACTCTCTGGGTTTCATCTATGATTTCTCTTACCGGCCTACAACCACACGCAATGATTCATATACGTCACTTTCTGTTGATGAACTGCTGGAGAACGAACTTACCACTGCCGACACTACCGACCTGCACAATCGCCAGCATTTGGTTTCCGGCTATTATAACGGAAGCTGGGGTAAATGGCAGCTTGACGTAAATGCAGATGTCTTGTGGAATAATCAGGACAAAGACCAGCAGGTGAACGAAATGGCAACAGAGACGGACAACCGTATTTTCTCTACAGACAACCAGGTGGATAGCCGTCTGTATGCAGCCAAGGCTGTCGTGTCGCGACCGCTCTGGAACGGTAAGCTCTCCTTTGGTACGGAATGGAGCTTTATCCGAAGAACAGACCTCTATACAAGCCAGGAATCATTCATCAATGACAGTGACACAAAGTTGAACGAGGATAACGGAGCTGGATTTGTAGAATTGAGCCAGCGTTTCGGCAAGGTTACCGCCATGGTAGGACTTCGTTACGAACATATGGACAGCCGTTATTATGAAGGTGGAAAGAAAATGGAAGAACAGAGCCGTACTTATGACAACCTGTTCCCTTCCGTTATGGTCTCTTTCCCAGTTAGGGACGTAAGAATGAGAGTGAACTATACCCGTAAGATTACACGTCCGGCTTTCAGCCAGTTGAACGGAAATGTACAGTACATAAACCGATATACTTATCAGTCGGGCAATCCGTATCTTCAGCCTTCATACAGGGATTATGTGTCCTTGCTTACCAATTACCGCTGGCTGACTGTAATGCTGGATTACGCACATGTATCGGACTATATCATGTCTGTATATACCCAGTACGGTGATGATCCGGAAGTGGCACTGTTGCAGAAACAGAATGCCAAATCGTATCATGAACTTACCGGTATGGTAAACATCGCACCTAAATTTGGTAAATATCATCCTGTTTTGATGGCTGGTGTAAGAGCACAGTTCTTTGATATGGTATTCCGTGGTGAAACTGTAAAGCTGGATAACCCGATAGGTATTATCCGTTTCAACAATGCCTATAACCTGCCGTTCGATGCATGGTTGAATTTGGACTTTTCCTGGCGTACAAAAGGTAATGCGGAAAACATGTATCTGGAGGATACCTGGCAATGTGATTTGGGACTTTATAAATCATTCAACAAAGACAAATGGAGTGTCAAGCTTCAGTGTAACGACCTGTTCAGTACGGCAAACAGCGGTATGGTTCTGAGAAGCGACATAAGAGAAATTACCATGAAAAAGGTTCTTGATACCAGAAATTTCTCTATCACTGTACGCTATAAGTTCAATGCAGCCAAGAGCAAGTACAAGGGAACAGGTGCCGGAGAAAGCCAGAAGAGCCGTATGTAGAAATTGTCTAAAATCCAAGAATGAACTTGAATAAATAATTTTATATTTTATATATGAGGAACTTTTTGCTTCTTATTTTCAGTGCTTTTACAGCCATTGCATTAAAGGCACAAACACCCTCTATCGAGGCGTTGCGTACATGTGCAACTGAAAAGGGAATTCCTCCCAAAGAATACATATTCAAGCAGTTTGAGAAATCGGATATAGTAGTGCTGGGCGAGCGCGACCACCGTGATACGGTACAATACGACCTGATTCACGACATCCTGGCCGATCCTCGTTTTGCCGAACAGATAGGATATGTTTATACCGAAGTCGGCTCGTACAACATGAACGATGATGTGAACCGCCTGCTGCAAGGCAGTTATCCAACGGAGGCGGCTTTCATGGACAGCCTGTATGCCTATTATAGAAAGTCAGAGACCTTCTATCCGATTTGGGAGAAGTACAACCGCATTAAATTCCTGAAAGGTATATATGAAATAAACCGTACTTCTTCAAGGAAAATTAAGCTCGGACTAACCGACCGAGAGTTCTCATGGGATGAGATTCGTACTGTAGAAGACTACAAGAAATTCTGGGAATCTCGTACAGTGAACTATCGCGACAGTTTAATGGCTGCCCATATTTCGGAAATGTTTGTCCGCCAGACACCCTTGAACGGTAAGCGCAAGGCATTGGTGATAACCAGTCAGCCGCATGCCATCAACTATTCGATGATTCTCAAAAAGAAAAATACGGTTTATGGAACACAGGGATGGTGGATGAAGAAAATCTTTGGAGAAGAAAAAGTCAGAATCGTGATACTGAATTGGTTTGATTACAACCTGTTTGACGGAAGTAATTTCCCGATGACGGGCGAAGGACATTGGGATGCAGCCTTTGAACTGATAGAATGCCGCCCGTTCGCTATTGATTTGAAAAACACGCCATACGGAGAAACTGCTTACAACGGTCTCATCGGAGGTACTACGATTAATGTAAAGAACAAGTCTTGGCAAGATGTGGCCGATGGGCTTATCTACTATGCACCCCTCTACGACCATGTTGCTGCATGGGGTATTGAAGGCCTTATAACCAAAGAGTTTGAACCTGAAATCAAACGCCGTCTGACCATATTCTTCCAAGCAACACAACCCGGCGCAGAGATACCCATGGAGGCTGCGATTGATGAATACAATGTTTTTCATGCTCATCCGGCTGCCATCAAAAGCAAAGAGGAAGTGAAGGGAATCATTCAGAAAGTGCTGGAAAAGAATATTCGACAATAATAGAGTGATATTGAATTATTAGCCCTACATTTGCAGCTCGAACAACCTATTGACAACTACTTTTTAAACAGAACACACAATGAAAAGACTGAAAACAATCCTGCTGAATCTGCTGTTGGCCCTAGTCATCCCGGCAAGCCTGTCGGCACAAACCGATGCCGAACGGAAGTTTCTGGCCTCTGCCGACTCGCTGAATACACAGCTTCTCAACGCATATACCGGGAAGGACTATCCGGCTGCCGAAGCCCTCTGCCAAAAGGTTATCGACCTCTACGACGCACATGCGTCGCAACTGGCCGAAGGCTATGCCTACTTCAAATATTCCAGCTACTACACCATGGCCAGCGTCCAGGCAATACAAGGGAAAAAGCAAGAAGCCGTCAGCAACCTGTTCAAAGCCCTGAACAGCAATAAGATGGAAGTCAGCTACAACAGGGTAGTCAATGATGAGGACCTGAAAGACATTCTGGATGCACCTGAATTGCAACCCGCCCTGAAGCGACTGAAAGAGACCACCGATTACCTTTATATCCTGCAAAATGCGCCGGAATACACCCGCACGCAGCCAGCCGACAGCCTGCCCCGAATTGCCTATGCGCAGGCCGACGAGCCCGACTTGAAGCGAGTCCGTGACTATTTCCGGTTGGACAGCGTGGCCGTGGCGGACGACGAACTGGCCACCATCAAACGCATCCTGACCTATATCCACGACAAGATACGCCACGACGGGCAGAACGGCAATCCGACGGGCGGAAACAATTCCATCAACTTTGCCGAGGCCTGCAAGGACGGCAGCCGGGGCCTGAACTGCCGCGGACTGGCCACGGTGCTGAACGAGTGCTACCTGTCGATGGGCATCCCTTCGCGCGTCATCACCTGCATGCCGAAGACGTACATCAACGACTGCCACGTCATCAACGCCGTCTATTCGTCCACCCTCGGCAAGTGGCTTTGGATAGACCCCACGAACAACGCCTGGGTGACCGACGAACAGGGCAACCTGCTGAGCGTGCAGGAAGTGCGCGCACGCCTCAGGAGCGGCCAGCCCGTCCGGGTGAACGAAGAGGCCAACTGGAACAATGAAAAGAAGACCACGACGGAAGACTATCTGTACGAGTACATGGCCAAGAACCTGTTCTACCTGGAAAGCTGGACGCGCTACGGGTTCAACACGGAAAGCGACTATGAGAACCTCATCAACTACATCTTCCTGCAACCCACCGGCTGCGACAGCAAGCAACGGAACCCGAGGAACTTCTCCGTCAACGACGACCGGTACTTCTGGCGGCCACCACATGCAGGCAGCTGCCCTCAGCTACAGAAATAAAAAGCCTTGCGCACCAACAAATGCACAGAAGCTACCTTATTGCAGGTCGACCATTCCTGTTTTCAGGATATCCACCAAGATAGGCTTCATTCCGCCTACAAAACATTCCACGGCTATCACCATCAGGATAAGGCCCATGAGACGCATCATGACATTGTTACCCGTCTCTCCCAGCACATTAACCAAGCGGGTGGAAGCACGGAGAATAAAGTAGGTCAGCAAATATATAAAAGCGATGGAACCGATCAGGACGCTTTTCAACTCAATAGTATCGGCATCCTGCATCAGGACAATAGCATTGGCAATGGCTCCCGGACCGCAAAGCATCGGAATGCCCAAAGGCGTGATAGAAATATCGTTCGCATACGTTTTGATTTCTTCGTCCTTCAGCTTCATCGGCGTATAGCGTGCTTGCAGCATGTCGAAACCGATCTTAAAAATAATAACTCCACCCGCTATGCGGAAACCGTTGGTGGAAATGCCAAAGAACCAGAAAAGGAACTGTCCGGCAAAAGTAAAGACCATGATAATGATAAAGGCAGTCAATGTGGCACGGGTAACCACGCTGTGCCTCTCCTTATCGGTCATTCCCTGCGTCATGGTCAGAAACACAGGCATGGTGCCCAACGGATTGGTCAACGTAAAGAAAGAAGTCAGGCACAAAAGTGCAAAAGGTAAAATTGTATCCATAATATCAGTTATTAACAAATAGTCTAAACAAAATCGAACAACGACAGCCCTATCATAAAAATGTAAGCAATTCCTTCAAATCCTTGATGTGATAAGTCGGCTTAAAAGGTAGTTCACTCCGCCCTTCCACATCAAAAAACACCTGATGCATACCCACGCCATAGGCTCCGGTAACGTCATTTTCCCAGTTATCGCCTACCATCAACGAATCTTCCAGATACGACTGAGTAGCCGACAAAGCGAAATGAAATATCGGAGCATGAGGCTTCAAGACACCGATATCATCAGACAAGACTACTTTCCGGAAATAGCCGTCGATACCCGCTGAACGCATCTTATGGCATTGTAACTCCTGAAAGCCGTTTGACAGAATATAAAGATTGTAACGTCCTGACAAATAGTCGAGCACTTCACGAGCATGAGGCATCAGCTTTGCTTTTGTAGGAATCACCGAGAAGAAATCATCCGAAAAACGTTTGGCCAGTTCTGCGTCCCCCCATCCTACCTGCTCCAGCGGATAGAGAAAGCGCTGGCGATTCAGTTCATCTTTTGTGATCTTTCCCTGTCCATACTCTTCCCACAACTCTACGTTCCGCTTCTGATAAAGCTGATAGAAGTGGTCGAAGGAAGAGAAAAAACGGTCATACGCATACTTGTGATACATTTCCTGAAACGTATCATAGGCATTTTCTGAAAAAGCCCACAACGTATCATCCAAATCGAAAAAGATGTTTTTATATCTACGGGACATAGGAGAAAGATTAAGACTCTCTAAAGAAACTGCAAAAAACGCAGACCTATGCTGAGGGTTACTGAGAATATTTCTCAAACCTCTCTGCAAAAGCCTGCGTTTACATTACTATCGATTTATTATCTACAGCTTATTTCACCTGGATCACAAGATATTTGGAAACACTCCAGAACTCTTGCGGATTGGTAATCTTCAGCGTAAGCTGGTTCTTATCATCTTTCTCGAACGCATAGGAACCGGCAGGATGGTTAGTCAAAATGTCAGCCGACTTGGAATACAGCTTGATTTCCTTGGTCGTACGGATATCGACTTCTGTAAAATAGTCCTTGTTGACTTCGGCATCCTGAAGCACCTCACCTTTCTTGAGAATATTCTGGTCTTTCAGTTCCTTCTTGGTTCCGAAAACAAACCAGGCTGTATTCAACGCCTTGTCCTGTTGGGAAACGGTCTTGGCTTTGGCTTCGTTTTCTGCAGTAAGCTGCTCCTTCTGTGTAGTCAGGTCGGTAACAGCTGCATCCAGTTCCTGAATACGGATATTCTTTGATGCCAGCTCTGCCTGCAATTCCTCAATCCGCTGAGCTTTATCAGCTAATTCCTGTGTCAATTGTTCAACTGCACGCTTCAGCTGTGCCGAGTTTGTCTTGCTACTCTTTAGCATTTGTTGCAGTTTCTCAATCTGCTGCTTGTTTTCTTCCATCTGTTTGCGGATGAATTCTATATCAGAAGCCATCTGCTGACGAGCACTCAACGAACCTTCTGCAACCGAACCACGCTGCAGGTCCACCCGATTTTCAGCAGCATTAATCTGCCGGAAACCTTCAGAAATATCATTGAATGTACCCATCATCTCGTCTAATTCAGCATCACGCTGGCCCAATACAACTTTCAAAGAATCATTCTCGGCCCTTAACTGGTCTTTGCTCTCACCTGTAAAATTGTCGCATGAAGCCACAACGGCCGCACATACTACCAAAAAAGCTAATTTTTTCATACGCTTTGTTTTAACGTTTAAAGTTGGTTTTTATTCTTTGTCTATTCCTGCTATCACTATTACTATTTCGCCACGAGGTTCATTGGCCGTAAAATGGGCAACCAAATCACTCAAGGTGCCACGTACGGTTTCTTCATGCACCTTTGAAATTTCTCTTGAAACAGAAGCTTGCCGTTCTGTTCCAAAACATTCGGCAAATTGCGTCAAGGTCTTTACCAAACGATAAGGCGATTCATAAAACACCATCGTTCGCGACTCTTCGGCCAATACTTTCAGACGCGTCATACGTCCTTTTTTCTGGGGCAAAAAGCCTTCAAAGCAAAATCGGTCACACGGTAACCCAGATGCGACCAAAGCCGGCACAAAAGCTGTAGCCCCCGGCAAGCATTCCACTTCTACTCCATTCCTCGCACATTCGCGTGCCACCAAAAAACCAGGATCGGATATACCCGGCGTACCAGCATCTGATATCAACGCTACCGTTTCACCTCCCTTTATACGATTAACAACACTTTCAACCGTTTTATGTTCATTGAACTTATGATGAGATTGCATAGCATTCTTTATTTCAAAATGCTTCAGCAAAATGCCGGATGTACGCGTGTCCTCTGCCAGAATGAGATCAGCCTCTTTCAATATACGAATAGCTCTGAAAGTCATATCTTCCAGATTACCTACCGGTGTGGGGACAATGTATAGTTTTCCCATAATCCGTTCAATTGAAATACTTACGCAAAAGTTCAACAAAATCCACTACAGCTTCGTTCTCCTCTTCAACAGGTACTTCTTTTTGAAACAAAGCTATGGCTTCCTCAAAGGAAACGGCTGCATTCAATTCTGCAAATACCCGATTCATCCGTGCAGCATCTCCGCCAAACAATTCACGAGTAAAACGGAACGAATCGTTCAGGCTGACAGCATGGCGCAAGTCAGTCGCAGGTTTTATCCGTTCGCCCAATATGGCCGACGGAGAGGGCTGCTCTTCAGACACGTGTACAGGAGCAGAAGAAGGTTCCGTGATTTTCACTTCCTGCCTGGTAGGTGGTATCGGTTCTCTCTCTTCTACGATTTCCTGCCTTACGACGGCTTCGGGAGTCTGGGACCTTGTTCCAGTCTGCAGCAATTTATTCAATTCCGCAAATTTATTCTGCAATTCGTCCAAACGCTGTTCCATGCGTCCGATACTCCCTTTCAGGACATCCATTTCTGTCCTTATATCATCTAACAGTTTCTGCATATCCTTCGTTGCATACTTATTAATGGTACAAATGTAGAAATAAATAATGAAAAAATACGAGGAAGAGAACAAAATGATTACTTTTGTACGGATTATAACAACAAAGGGATGAACGTTTTTTCAGAAGATCATATACAGGAAACCAGCAGACGTGGACGGATAGAAGTCATCTGTGGATCAATGTTTTCGGGTAAGACAGAGGAACTTATCCGACGACTGAAACGAGCGAAGTTTGCCAAACAACGGGTCGAAATATTTAAACCAGCCATCGATACACGTTATTCAGAGGCCGAAGTTGTGTCACACGACAGCAATTCCATTGCTTCAACTCCTATTGATTCATCAGGCACTATCCTGCTTTTTGCATCTGAAATTGACGTAGTCGGTATAGACGAAGCCCAATTCTTTGACAATGGCCTGATAGACGTCTGCAACCAACTGGCCAATAATGGAATTCGAGTCATTATCGCAGGCCTCGACATGGACTTCCGTGGTATCCCGTTCGGTCCCATGCCCGGCCTATGCGCCATAGCCGATGAGGTGACGAAAGTACATGCCATTTGTGTCAAATGTGGACAACTGGCCTCCTTCTCGCATCGCACAGTAAAAAATGACAAGCAAGTGCTTCTCGGAGAAACGGCTCAATATGAGCCCCTATGCCGCACATGCTATTTAAAGGCAATCCAAGAAGACAGCAAGAAATGAAAAACCAAATTCGTGCATTATGGAACGTAAGAAAATCACTTTCGACAGCTTTATACGCGGCGCTATCATTTGCGGTGTTGTCATTGCCATTCTGATGCTTTTGAAAAGGCTTAGCAGCGTACTACTACCCTTTTTCATCGCATGGCTGGCCGCTTATTTGATTTATCCGTTAGTAACATTCTTTCAACATCGGTTGAAATTAAGGAACAGGGCTCTTTCTATATTTTGCGCTCTCCTTTTATTAGCTGCCATAGGGACAGCAGCTTTTTATCTGTTGGTTCCCCCAATGGTCCAAGAGTTCAGTCGAGTCAAAGATCTGCTGATGGCCTATTTTACAGATAGCAGCTATGGTAGCAATGTGCCACGTAGTCTATCAGATTTTCTACGAGAAAACATAGACCCGGCATTACTCAAACAACTTTTTCAAGAAAAAAACCTACTGAATATGTTGAAAGAAGCTGTACCTCCTTTATGGTCATTGGTCACAGAATCCATCAACCTTATATATGGAGTATTCACGATATTCATTATCTTACTCTACATCGTATTCATATTGTTAGATTATGAAAGTATTTCCGAAGGTTGGCCACGTTTACTTCCGGCAAAATACCGTCCCTTCCTGACAGGCATTATGAACGATGTAAAAGAAGGCATGAACAAATACTTTCGCGGTCAGGCATTTGTCGCATTATGTGTAGGCATTTTATTCAGCATCGGTTTCCTCATCATTGATTTCCCTTTAGCTATCGGCCTGGGGCTATTCATAGGTCTTCTTAACCTTGTCCCTTATTTACAGATTATCGGTTTTATCCCAACCATTATATTGGCTATCTTGAAAGCAGCCGATACAGGAGGAAACTTTTGGATCATTTTAGCAGCAGCCCTTGCCGTATTTGCTGTTGTACAAGCCATTCAAGACGGTTTCATTGTACCACGTGTAATGGGTAAGATAACAGGGCTAAACCCGGCTATCATCCTGCTTTCACTTTCCATATGGGGTTCACTGATGGGAATGTTAGGCATGATTATAGCGCTACCGTTAACCACACTTATGCTTTCTTATTACCAAAGATTTATTATCGATCGGGAGAAAATCGAACATACAGAAAGCTCTAAAAATCAAACACATGAATAAATATCAACCAAAGGAATAAAATAAAAACGCTAATAATATTTGCTATTTAAAAAGGAATGACTATCTTTGCACCCGCTTAACAGCAATAAGGTTTGATTCGCTAGCTCAGCAGGTAGAGCACAACACTTTTAATGTTGGGGTCTTGGGTTCGAGCCCCAAGCGGATCACTTAAAATCAGAGAGTTACACAAAAGTAGCTCTCTTTTTTATGCTTGAATTGCGCCGGTTTACATGGGGATATTCAGTAAACCAGATCAAGGGTCAGCGGATATTACTTCATTTCATATAAACAGTTTTCATAAAAAACAGGGGCAGCGTCTAAATTTGATACATAAATAATATCATTCCGACACGCCCCTAAGTTTTTCGATTTTTTCAATCTTATCAAATCTACTTCTTCTGGATTTTAGCTACATATCCACCACCTGGATACATTTTTATTTGAATCTTTCTATCGAAAGATAACTCACCAACTTGTTTACGATAATCCGTTCCTTTACGATGAGCATTCACTCCATCGCAAAATTGTTCAAGCTGATATTTGCCTTCAGGCAAAAAAGACAAATCAATAGTCAACTCACGGGTATTCCAATCGGTAATTCCACCTACATACCAAACATCTCCCTTACGACGAGCAGTTACAATATATTCGCCCATCTTACCTTCCAAAACTCTCGTTTCATCCCATACAGTAGGAATTTGTGCTATAAAATCTGTAGATTCTGGCTCGCGCATATAATTGCTAGGAGCATCACAAAGCATATTCAACGGAGACTCCAGCACTACATACAACGCCAATTGACGACAACGCGTACCTTGGCTCATCGGTTCAGAATAGCAAGGATAATAATGTCCCTTAGCTGCATTACGCATAGCTCCTTGAGTGTAATCCATAGGTCCAGCAACTTGACGAATAAAGGGAAGCATAACATCATATTTTACTTGATCATAAGATACTGGATTCCACTTTAATTGTTCCAATCCATTTACACCTTCAAAATTGAGCACATTAGGATAAGTTCGATTCAAGCCTGCCGGTTTAGACGTCCCATGTAAATCAAGAACCAACTTATATTTAGCACACATCGCAGCTGCACGATAATTAAAGTCGGTTATAATCTGATCGTCGCGATCCATAAAATCAACCTTAAAGCCTTTTATTCCCATTTCTGAATAATGACGGCATATGTTTTCCATATCACGATCAAAAGCATAATATCCAGCCCAAAGAATAATGCCTACATTACGCTGCTTGGCATAATCCACCAATTCGCGTAAATTAATATCCTTGACAACCTGCATCAAATCCGCTTTCAAATTTACGGCCCATCCTTCATCCAAAATAACATATTCTATCCCTTTAGATGCCGCAAAATCAATATAAGCCTTATAGGTTTCATTGTTTACTCCCGTCACGAAATCAACTCCTTCCAAATTCCAATCATTCCACCATTCCCATGCTACTTTACCCGGCTTAATCCACGAAGTATCGTCGACACGTGAAGGAGCGGCCAACAGATAACTCAGATTGGAAGCGGCCAAATCCTTATCCGAAGTAGAAACAATAGCTATACGCCAAGGGAACGTACGCGCTTTCTCAACTTTGGCTATATAATTTTCCCGTTCAGTTACCAACATCTGAAGCTGATTATGCCCGCCTTGTTTTAACTGCTTTGGATAAGGAGCAAAAACCGCACTCAACCGATTACTTCCCTGGGAAGCAGACAAATAAAGTCCTGGATAATTTTCCAAATGAGTTTCTGTTATACACATCTTCATACCTTCGCCTACATTCACAACTACAGGCAAAAACATCAGCCTTTGTTTATGCAACTTAGATAAAGATGTAGTTGTATATTCATTTTCAAATGAATTAAAGAACTGAGCGTCAGGGTTATCTTCATTCCAATTTCTGACATATGGAACTGAAGCTACCGCATCAAAAGGAAAATTAAAATCAGATTGTTCCGAAACAATATTAAAAGGCTTTTCCACATCGCTTACAAAGCGATAGGCAATCCCATCATCATATGCTCTAAATTCGACTCGATAATGTCCTTTAAAGAATAAAACCAATTCATTATAATGATCTCTAATTTGAGCAGCGCGATAGAATGGAGAAAACACCGTTTCGTCCACACTCTTACGCCGACTTTTTTGAATACGAACACCAGTGCCCCACACCGTTCCATTATCCAAAGTCATGGAAATATTTGATGGAGCCATTATCTGGCGACCGTTACAAACGACATCGTATGTCAATTGTTCACCAGCCACAATTGTTGTAGATAAATTTCCCCCAGGAGATTTCAAAACAAAACTTTTTTGGGCGTACACTGAAATTCCTAATACGCACCACAATAATAACAATAAAACAGCCTTCTTCATTGTCAAAACAATATTTAAATTATAAAATCTAAAACTATCTCATAAAGTTAATCAAGCAAAACCACAGCTCTTGACTACAAATTACTTCATCAACATCAAAGAAATGTCAAACTATAGACGTTTACAACATATATGAATATTATAAACAAGATTGTTGATTTTTAATAATAAATGCATAGTCAAAGTTGTGCCATCGATAAACCTTCTCTATCATCTTCCTGTGCGCAAAGCTCGGTATATCGTCTCCTGAATACGTTCACGCACATCAAACTCCATCAACAGATTGTTACAGACATCGGGAGAAATACGATTGCTCAAAAACACGTAGACAAGACCATTGTCGGGATCGACCCAGGCACAAGTACCCGTAAAGCCTGTATGGCCATAGACGGAAGCTGGAGCAGACTCATAACAAGGGCTGAAGCGCTCATTGGCCTTGCCAGGCTTATCGAAACCCAATCCCCGACGGCTGATGCGTGAAGTCTGAGTCGTAAACGTTCGGCATGTCTCGGCACTCAAGTAACGCTTGCCCTGATAGACACCGTCGTCGAGTAGCATCTGGCAAAGGGCGGCGACTTCGGAAGCATTCGAGAACAGGCCAGCATTGCCCGACACCCCACCAAGAAAAGCGGCCGACTCGTCGTGGACAAAGCCTCGCAAAGTAGTCTTGCGCAGGAAGGCATCAGTCGAAGTAGGTACGATGTGGCGAGCAGACAGGAAAGCCAAAGGACGAAAACCTGTATGTGTCAATCCCATCGGCCCATAAAATTCTTTGTGAAGGAATTCATCCATCGAAAGGCCCGTACGAGCTTCGACTACCTGCTGGAGAAGGATGAAACCCACACAACTATAGCGGTAACGTTTGTCGCGAAGGCGCGCATCGGCAATCTTCCGCATCATCTCCTGCTTGAAGGAGGCTTGGAGCCAAAGGCTATCGGACACCTGAATGGTGCAACTATCAGTCCTGAAAGGAGAAGTCAACCCTGCACGGAAACGAAAATGGGGATTGCCCCACGTTTTACGTCCGAGGCGGACGGTGTGGAGGCGATCGGCACTCGCTTTAAACAACGTGCCGGCGTAGCTTTCCTTGTCGATAGCATCCTGATAGAACAAGATGGTAGAAGGCAAACCCGACTCGTGCATCAACAATTCGCGAATAGTGATGCGCTCCTTGTCCGTCCCCTTCAGGAAAGGAAGGTAAGTCGAAGCGTAGTCGGTCAAGCTAAGAAGGCCCTGATCATAGAGTTTCATCACGGCCAGCAGAGTGGCCGTCATCTTGGTAAGCGAAGCCAGGTCGTAGACGTCGGTTGCCTCCACGGAAACCTTTCCTCCTTTCTCCTGCGTACCGAAAGCCTTGTTGAACATCTCGTGCCCATCCTTCCACACGACGACCTGACAACCAGGAAAAGCCCCCTTGCGGATGCCCTCCTCCACGATGTCGTCAATCTGAGAAAGAATGCCCGCATCCATGCCATGTTCGTCGGGGTTGTAGCGGGGAAGCGCGCGCGGCTCGATGGTGACGCCCTCGCCTGCAACAAAAGCTTCGCCGATGCTGGCCGAAAGACGACCGTCGGCACCCGCTACGCCATAGAGTATATCCGCCACGCCCTGTTGCACCTCTTCGTCGGAGGCATGGGCCAGAACTACGGCCGACGCCTTCTTGAGGCATCCGTCCATCCACGACTCCAACCGATAACCTTGGACGAAAAGAACATAAACCACGGGGACTTCTGGAGCAAAGGTTTCAAAGAAAGTGCGATAAGCGTCCAGATTGTCCTCAGTGACACACACCAGTACCCGACGATAGGAAGCAAGTCGTTTCTGGAACGCAGCACATTGCGAGGCATTCATGCCACGCGCCACGTCGAACCGCTCGGGCTCGGCATAGGGGCGCAGGGCTTGCATGAAGGGCATCAGCTCCGCATGGTCGCCCACGTTGACTACGGCCACGTCTTTCAATGTAGGATCCAAGGGCAAGGTCTTCTCCTCGTTGCCCAGCACGGTGACGGCCGCCAGACTCAAGCGGCGCACAAGGTCGCGCGCCTGAGGCGTATTGAGCCGCGTACTGAGTCCCGACAGGCGTACGAAAGGTTTCCGATTCAATCCCAACGCATATTTGTAGGTCAGCACCTTGCGGCATCGGCGCGCAATGTCTTCTTTGGAAAGTTCGCCGTGCTTCACGGCACGAAGTACCGCATCGACATCTTCTTTGATGCGACGCGGCACGAGCAACTGGTCATGACCCGCCTTCAACGCCTCGAGGCAGAGGGAAGCGCTACCCGAAACGCCTTTCATGGCAAGGGCGTCCGTAAAAACCAGCCCCTTGAAGCGAAGTTCATCGATCAGGAGGTCGTGTGTAATCTTGCGCGAGAGGGAAGTAGGCACTCCTTCCCTACCCTCCAGCGCGGGTACGGCCAGATGGCCCACCATGATGCCGTTCAGCCCCGCGTCTATCACCTGGCGGAAGGGGTAAAGCTCCACACTATCCAATCTTTCGCGCGAGAAGCGCAACGTGGGCAGGGCTTTGTGGGAATCGACGTTCGTATCGCCATGACCAGGGAAATGCTTGGCTACAGAAACCACGCCTCCGTCTTCGAGGCCACGGGCATAGGCCACAACCTTGCGGGCCACGTTCGCGGGGTCTTCGCCAAAGGAGCGGGTATTGATGACGGGGTTCGAGGGATTGATGTTCACGTCGGCCACAGGGGCAAAGTTGACGTGGATGCCCATCTCGCGGCACTCGCGAGCCACCTCGCGCCCGTATTCGTAGAGCAGGTTGTCGTCGGCGATGCATCCCAGCACCATGTTGCGCGGAAAGCGGGGCGTCTCCTTCAGACGCATGGCCAGGCCCCATTCGCCATCCAAGGTGATCATCAGAGGTACGTCGGCCCACTCCTGAGCCAGATTGGTCAGCGCCACCTGATCGGGCACCTCGCCGGCGGAGAACAAGAGGCCGCCCACCTTGTAATCTTTCACCACCTTGCGCAGGAGATCTACGTTTGCCTTGGTCTGCGTGGGAGCAATCGTATAGATGAAAAGCTGGCCGATGCGCTCGCGCAGGCTCAAGGTCTGCATGACGGAGTCCACCCATTGACGGCAACCTGCATCGTCTTTCATCGCATAGAGGAAGGAAGCCTCTCCGCGGGGCGTGGAAGCAGGCACGCTTTGGGCATCGGACATAGGACGGTTGACAAAGAACAATATCAGGACGGCCAGCAGGCAGATGCGTTTCAACGAAGTGTTTTTCATAGCGGCTGAGAGATTATTTTTTCGTTAACGTCAATGTCCACACTCCCACATACACGCCGTTCTTGCCCGTATGGAACACGGGCGTCTCGCGCCCCTCGGCATTGGGATAGAAGGCGGGAGTCTCCATAAACGTGTGCGAGTGTCCGCCAAGGATGGCGTCGATGCCCGAAGTGGCCACCACCAGCTTCTCGTCGCTCATGGCTTTGGGATCGATACCGCGGATGCCCAGATGCGACAGGCAGATGACGGCGTCGCAATGTTCCTCGTTACGAAGGAGGTCGGCCATCTCCTGCGCCACGGGGATGGGGTCTTTGTAAACCACGCCCTGACACTTGTCGGCCTGTATCAGTCCCTCGGGTTGGGGAGCCAGGCCGAAAAGACCGATGCGCAAGCCGTCGCGTTCGATGACCACATAGGGCTTCACCAGTCCCTCGAGCGGCGTACCTGTCACGTCGTAGTTGGAGCAGACCACCGGAAAGCGGGCCATGCGGAAGAGGCGGGCCATGTTCTCCATGCCGAAGTCGAACTCATGGTTGCCGATGGTCATGGCGTCGTAGCCCATGTGGTTCATCAGCTGGATTTCGACCTCGCCCTTGTAGAAGTTGTAGTAGGGCGTGCCTTGCGAGATGTCGCCACAATCGAGCACGAGCGTGTTGGGATGTTCGGCACAGAACTGGCGGACGAAGGCGGCACGGCGGGCCAATCCACCCTTACCGGCATCGGCGTCGGCGGCATCGGCGGCCAGGGGTTCCACACGGCTGTGCATGTCGCTCGTCTGGAGCAGGTAGAGTTCTTTTGTCTGCTGGGCGGAGAGGCTCAGTGCCAGGCATCCGGCCAGCCAAAGCAGCATATAGATTCGTTTCATCATTGCGATAATCCTTTCTTTCTTGAGTTTACATTGTTCATTTCTTCATCACCACACGGCCTTCGATGCGCGCCTCTATCTTCCGTCCGGCAGCCGTCTCGCGCTCCACGTAGTCCATGAAAAGGCCGCGGAGCGTGGCTCCCTCGGGACACTGCCGCTGGCTGGCGCGGGTCAGGGCCACCATGCCGTCGTTGCCCTCGGCCAGGAAGTCGATGGTGCCCACGGTGTAGGTGCGCCCCTCGTCGATGGCCTGTCCGCCCACCTTCGCCTCGAGCAGGTGGCCTTCGGCATCGATGACCAGGTTCAGCCCGCTCACCCCCTCACCGCCACGGGCGGCAATGTTGGCGCAAAGCTCCTTCAGGTCGGCTCCGCCCAGCGTGAGCACGCAGAGCGAGTTTTCAAAGGGCAGGATTTCGTAGATATTCTGCGTGGTGATGTTGCCCTCGGTCAGCACGTTGCGGATGCCGCCCACGTTGACCAGCCCCACGTCGGCCGGACGGCCCAGCACGCTGGCGGCGGCCTGGCGCAAGACGTCGGCTATGAGGTTGGACAAGGGACTTTCGGGACGGAAGCGGTCCATCGACACGGCGGCCACGCCTTTCACCTCGCCCATCACGCTATCCACCCCAGCCTTGTAGGGCTCCAGCAGCGCCAGGGCATCCTTGTCAGGCTCCGCATCCCAGGTGGCGTCCATCGCCACCCGCGTGCCTTCCACCTTCGTCACTTCGTATTCCGCACGGCAGGAGACCAAGCCGCATACGCAGGCCAGCAGCACCACCGTCATCCACTTCGAGTATGTATTTTTCTTTTCCATGCGTTCATCTATTTTTAAACCGACACAAAAATACGAAAAAAAATCGGAACTAGCAATAGGCATCATCCACAAGAACGCCACATGTTCCGGCCTACGCTTCAAGCGTCACAAATATCACAAATCACAAATCACAATTATCGAAAATAGATTTTCAACCCAGCCAAAGGAAGCGGGAGCGAAAAATAATATTATAT
>ERZ772831.1126-NODE-1126-length-26285-cov-13.360313_pt1 | contig 26285 bp, 28 predicted proteins | sample MGYA00580858_ERZ772831 | MGnify/ENA primary metagenome ERZ772831 (study PRJEB29015, sample SAMEA2737694) | human gut metagenome | biome: human gut; feature: human-associated habitat; material: faeces | place: China | collected 2012 ... | reverse complement strand
CCGCAAAAAGGCCCGCTGTCCGGGTGCGTTGGGAGTTTTCAGATACACCCTAAGTATATCATATTCTGCATAGGAATCAAGGAGAATTCGCACAGAAGTCGGAGGAACCCGCACTTTTCCGCAGATCGGCAGACAGGTACTTTTCGACAAGCGCGGATGCAAAAAGGAAGAGAAAGGAACGGAATTCCTGCACTACGACTAAAAATTCGGAAGATTTCCGAAAAGTTTTTATGGAAATGTCGAAAAACCACGAAACATTTTCGTTTCATTTTCGTGCAGCCTGTGCTTCAATAAGCCCGGAGGCGATGAATAATGCAGAGAGAAGAACGGATCTACGAACGCAGGGCAGCCGCACAGGACGGAAGGCGGCTTCGGCTGGAATACTGCCGGCTGGAGACGCCGGACGAAAACACAACAAGCTTCGGCGCGGCAATCCGCTGTGTGTCGGACGGCTGCGAGGACTACGCGGCGCTGCCGGATATCACGAGCAGTCCGGAGCGCATCATGCAGCTGCTGACGCAGCTGGCGGACGGAGCCGTGACGCCGGTCTCTCTGCGCGAGATCGTCGAGGACTGGCTGTAAGGGATTTTTTCGGCGCGAAAAGCGAGTTTTTTCCGGTATGTACTGGACATGCAGGCGCTTTTTTGATATAATGCATAAAAATGTTTGCCGACGGGAGGAGAACCGTTATGAAATGTCCGTATTGTGGGTATCAGGAGAGCAAGGTCGTGGATTCCCGCCATTCCGAGGACGGCCAGAGCATCCGCAGAAGAAGAGAGTGCCTGTCCTGCCAGAAGCGCTTTACGACCTATGAGACGGTGGAGAGCCTGCCAATGGTCGTGATCAAGCGCGACAACAGCCGTCAGTCCTTCGACCGCAATAAGGTCTTGAACGGAATGCTCCGCGCCTGCGAAAAGCGCCCGGTCGCCATGGCGGATCTCGAGGCGGCGGCGGACGAGATCGAGCAGGTCATCCAGAATTCGCTTGACCGCGAGGTCTCGACCACGCAGATCGGCGAGCTGGTCATGGAGCGGCTCAAGCCGCTCGACGAGGTCGCATATGTGCGCTTCGCGTCGGTCTACCGGCAGTTCAAGGACATCAACAGCTTCATGCGGGAGCTGAATAAGATCCTGGAAGAGAAATAAGAAAAACGAGTCCCTGCCGCAGCGCGGCAGGGACCTTTTGCGGCGCTTATGCGTCCGATGCGGTTGGGGCCGGGCGGCCCCGTCAGAGGATGTTGGCGAACGTCGGCAGCTGCATCTGGCGGATATGCTGGATCTTGGAGATCATTTCCGCGCAGGAGGCGGCGAAATCGTCGCCGTCCTCCAGCAGCGCATATTGATAGAGCGAGGAAAAGCCGGTCGTCACATCGTCTACCTCGCTGTGCTGCAGGACGATGTCGAAAAAGTGCTCCTGCGCCTTCCAGCTTTCGCCGGCGGAAAGAACGGCGTCGGCAGCGGCAGCATAATCCTGCCGCTCCGCCTGGATCTGGGCCAGCCGCAGCGTATTGAGTGTGGTCAGGGCCTCACTGCGGACCTGCGCACAGGCGAACACACAGAAGGCCAGCGTCAGAGCCAGCGTCAGCAGCGCGATCAGCAGATGCTTCATTGATCGGCCTCCTTTCGGATGGAGAGATAGAGCCTGCCGGACGGCTCGGCGGTCAGAAGATACACATCCCGCACGGCGCAGTGATAGTGCGAGAGCTGCTCCTTGACCCATGCCTCCGTCCGCCCGGCGAGACGGAGATTTTCATGCAGCAGCCTGCCGCCGCTGATGAGCGTGACGGGAAGCTGAAGCGCGTCCACATGGATGCCAGCGTCCTTTGCGGTGGCGGGCTGATGCTTTGGATATAGCAGGGTGCTGATGGAGCCGTTCGTTTCCAGAATGGCGTATTGGACGGTCGTGAGATCGGTCACGCCCTGAAGGCGCAGAAATTCCGTCAGCTCGTCGGGCGTGACGCGCGTTTTCCGAAGATTCTGCTGCTCCAGCTTTCCGTCGTGCATCAGCACGACCGGCTTTCCGCAGAAAAAGCGGCGCATCGGCACGCTGTGATAGACCAGCACGGAGAGCAGCAGCTCAATGGCCAGTACGACGAGGATCGGGATAAGCCCGGAGAGCAGGGGAATGCCCTCGTCCTGCATGGGGACGGAGGCCAGATCAGCGATGAGCATGGTCACGACAAATTCCGTCGGCTCCATCTGCCCGAGCTGGCGTTTGCCCATGAGGCGGATGACGAGGATGAGCGCCAGATAGAGGATCACGGCGCGCGCGAAGGATACCAGCATTGTAAAACCTCCCTTTCCCGATAGTATTTGCCGGAAAAGGCGGCGGATATACCGGGCGGCGAAAACTTTTGCTGTTCTTTCCGGCCGGAATATGCTATACTATAAAATACTATCCCTGATACGAGGTGTCTTATGGCGGAATTTCGTTCGACCGAGGAGCTGGAGCACGCGAGCTTGCAGCGAGAGACGGAAAAGCAGGAGAAGCAGGCGTATACCCCCCGTCCCAAGTGGCAGCTGGCTGCGGCATGGGTGTTGGCGGCGCTGCTGCTGGCGTCGTTTCTGGGCATATGCTACTGGCTGGCCTTCGGAAAATTCTGAGCGGGGCGGCATATGGTCATTCTTGGGATCGACCCCGGCTACGCCACGACCGGCTTCGGTGTGGTACAGAGCCTTCCGGGGACGTTGAAGCTGCTCAACTACGGAACCATCACCACGCCCACAACGCTGACGTTTCCGCAGCGGCTGGAAATGCTCTACGACGATATGGTGCAGCTGATCGATACGGTCAGACCGGACGCCATCGCGGTGGAGGAGCTGTTCTGGGGACACAACGTCACGACCGGCATCGGCGTGAGCCACGGGCGCGGCGTCATTTTGCTGGCGATCGCAAAGTCCGGCGTACCGCTGTTTGAATACACGCCGGGACAGGTCAAGCAGGCCGTCGTCGGCTACGGCAGCGCCGAAAAGCGGCAGGTCATGGACATGACGCGGCGCATCCTCAAGATGGAGAAGGTCGCGCGGCCGGACGACGCCGCCGACGCCATCGCCATCGCCCTGTGCCACGCGCGGAGCACGACCTCGCTGCTCAGCCGCAGCGGGCTTACCTGAAAGGGAGGAACACCATGTTCTATTATCTGAACGGCACGGTCACCGTGCTGGATACGGGTCTGGCCGTCATTGACTGCGGCGGCGTGGGCTATAAATGCTATACGTCGAATTATACGCTGGCGCAGCTTCAGCTTGGAAAGCAGGCGAAGCTGTTTACCTACTGCAACATCCGCGAGGATGCGTTTGATATTTTCGGCTTTTCCTCGCGTGAGGAGCTGCGCTGCTTCGAGTTGCTGCTCACGGTCTCCGGCGTCGGAACGAAGGCGGCGCTGGCGATCTTGTCGATCGCTTCGCCGGATCAGTTTACGCTGGCCGTGCTGACGCAGGACGAAAAGACGCTGACCATGGCGCAGGGCGTGGGCAAAAAGATGGCCTCGCGCATCCTGCTGGAGCTGAAGGATAAGCTCGGCGGCGCGCAGCTCGAGCTGAATAACGGTGTGCAGATGACCGGAGCACCCGTCGTTCACGGCAGCAAGTCCGCCGAGGCGACCGCCGCGCTGGCCTCTCTCGGCTATTCTCAAGGCGAGATCGGCGCCGCGCTCAAGGGCGTGGATGTCGAGCATCTGAGCGTGGAGGAGATCGTCCGGCAGGCGCTGCGCGCGATGGTCATGAAATAAGGAGGTTTCGGCATGAGCCTTGATTTTTCTCAGGAATACGAAGCGCCCATCGTCACGACGAGCCTCACCCCGCAGGACGACGGCGAGGTCAGCCTGCGGCCCCGGACGCTGGCGGACTACACCGGTCAGGAGAAGGCAAAGGGAAACCTCTCGGTCTATATCGAGGCGGCCAGACGGCGCAATGAGCCGCTTGACCATGTGCTGCTCTACGGCCCTCCGGGCCTCGGCAAGACGACCCTTGCGGGCGTCATCGCCAATGAGATGGGCGTCAACATCCGCGTGACCTCCGGCCCGGCCATTGAAAAGGCGGGCGACCTTGCGGCGCTGCTGACGAACCTCGCGCCGGGGGATATCCTGTTCATCGACGAGATCCACCGCCTCAACCGTGCCGTGGAAGAAATCCTGTATCCGGCGATGGAGGATTACGCCATCGACATTATTATCGGAAAAGGCCCCTCGGCCAATTCCATCCGGCTCGATCTGCCGCGCTTCACGCTCATCGGCGCGACCACGCGAGCCGGTCAGTTGTCCAGTCCTCTGCGCGACCGCTTCGGCGTGCAGCTCCGGCTGGAGCTGTATACCAAGGCGGAGCTTGCGCGCATCGTGACGCGGTCGGCGGCGCTGCTCGGCGTGGACATCGACCCCAGCGGCGCGGAGGAGATCGCCTCCCGTTCGCGCGGAACGCCGCGTATCGCCAACCGGATGCTCCGGCGCGTGCGTGACTTCGCGCAGCTCTATTATGACGGCGTCATCACCCGCGAGGCGGCCGACCACGCGCTCGGACGGCTCGAGGTCGATTATCTGGGTCTCGACGCCATCGACCGCCGGATGCTGACGGCCATTATCCGCAATTACGGCGGCGGGCCGGTCGGTCTGGAGACGCTGGCGGCGACCATCGGCGAGGAGGCCGTGACGCTCGAGGACGTCTACGAGCCGTATTTGATGCAGATCGGCTTTCTGACGCGCACGCCGCGCGGCCGCTGCGTGACGCAGCTGGCCTACGATCATCTGCATATCGAAAATCCAAACGGCGCAAATACTGCGCAGGAGCAGCCGGAACAGCTGCGGTTTTAACAGGAGTGATAGATTATGGGAAAGCTTTTTGGTACGGACGGAATCCGCGGTGTGGCCAATGAAACGCTCGACTGCCGCCTTGCCTACCGTGTCGGACAGGCGGCGGCGATCTCGCTGACGAAGAAGCCCGGCGTGAAGCCGAGCGTCGTGATCGGCAAGGACACGCGCATTTCCTCCGACATGCTCGAAGGCGCGCTGATCGCGGGCCTGACGGCCTCGGGCTGCAACGTTGTGCGTCTGGGCGTGATCCCCACGCCGGGCGTGGCCTATCTGACGGTCAAGCTGCACGCCGACGCGGGCGTGGTCATCTCGGCCTCGCACAATCCGTTTGAGCACAACGGGATCAAGATGTTCTCCGGCGAGGGCTTCAAGCTCAGCGACGCGCTGGAGGAGGAGATCGAGAGCCTGATCCTGCGGGAGGGCGAGCTGCCGGTCAAGACCGGCGCGGCGCTTGGTCAGGTCATGGACGGCGCGTTTACGGCGGAGCAGTATCTGGACTATCTGGCGTCTACCGTCGGCCAGCTGCCGCGGATGCGGGTGCTGATCGACTGCGCCAACGGCGCGGCCAGCGCCACGGCGCGGAAGCTCTTCTCGCGCTTTGCGCTGAACGTGGATTACATCAACGACACGCCGAACGGCGTCAACATCAACAACCACTGCGGCTCGACGCATATCGAGATGCTGGCCGAAAAGGTGCGCGAGGGCGGCTATGCGCTCGGTCTTGCGTTCGACGGCGACGCCGACCGCTGCCTTGCCGTGGATGAAAACGGCGGGCTGATCGACGGCGACCAGATCATGGCCATCTGCGCCGACACCCTGACGAAGCAGGGGAAGCTTACCGGCAGCGGCTTTGTGGCGACGGTCATGTCGAACATCGGCCTGCACAAATACTGCGCCGAGCACGGCCTGCGGCTGCTCTGCGCGGCGGTCGGCGACCGGAACGTGCTGGAAATGATGCAGCGCGGGGGTATGGCCCTCGGCGGCGAGCAGTCCGGCCACATCATTTTCCTGGAGCATATGACGACGGGCGACGGCCAGTTGGCCGCGCTCCAGCTGCTGAGCATTCTGGCGCAGTCCGGCAGAAGGGCCAGCGAGCTGGCCAGCGCCGTCACGCGTTATCCGCAGGTGCTCCTGAACGTCCGCGTCGGCGGAAACGACGAGAAGAAGGCCATCATGGAAAGCCCGCTGCTCGGCGAGGCGATCCGGAAGGCGGAGGCGGGCCTCGGCGGCAATGGCCGCGTGCTGGTGCGCGCGTCCGGCACGGAGCCGCTCATCCGCGTGATGGTCGAGGCCGGAAGCGAACAGACGGCGCGCGAAACGGCGGAGACGCTGGTGCATGCCGTCGAAAATTTACAAAAATAAAGCAGTATATAAATTTATATTTATTTACTATTGACAAGCGCACCGCGTTTGCATATAATGGGAGATACAGGTGAACGAGCCGCTGCCATACGGTGGCCGGACGCCTCACGCCAGCTGTAACTGTGATGCCTCTTTTGTACGATCTCTTTTGTACTTAGTGATGACGATCTCAGCAAAGAACGCGGCAACCCCCAGCGTAAACAGCGTCTGCTGTTCGCATATATGAGTCCCTGTAACTACGAGCGCGAGCCGCAATTCTCAGGGCAAAATCACTATTTCGCTAAAGAGAGGTAACATCAATGTACGAAGACAAGACTTTGGTCTGCAAGGAATGTGGCAAGGAGTTTACTTTCACCGCTGGTGAGCAGGAATTCTACGCAGAGAGAGGCTTCCAGAACGAGCCGCAGCGCTGCAAGGCCTGCCGCGACGCTCGCAAGAACTCTACCCGTGGCCCCAGAGAGTATTTCACCGCTACCTGCGCTGCCTGCGGCGGCGAGGCGCGCGTTCCCTTCGAGCCCAAGTCCGATCGTCCCGTCTATTGCAGCGACTGCTTCGCTCGCATGAAGGGTCAGGGCTGATCCCAGACAGAAAACCAGAAGGGCCTTCCCGCAAGGGAAGGCCCTTTTGATATGAATCAGCCTCCGTGTGGTTTTTCATCACACGGAGGCTGAATTTTTATCTGGGTAGTCAGTCGCCCTCGATCATGCGGTAGCCGACGCCGACCTCGGTGAAGATATACACAGGCTGAGCGGGATTGCGCTCGATCTTGCGGCGGATGTTCGCCATATTGACGCGCAGGATCTGGTTGTCGCTCTTGGCGCTCGGACCCCAAAGCTCCCGGATGAGATAGTCATAGGTGAGCACCTTTCCGGCGTGCAGGCCCAGCAGCGAGACGAGCTTGTATTCGTTCTGCGTCAGCATGGCGTCGCGGCCCGCGACAAAAACGCGGTGCTTGGCATAGTCGATGGTGAGGTCGCCGGCCTTGAAAATGCCGGTGTTGGCGACGGATTCGCTGCCGATGGGCGTGCGGGTATGGCGGACGGCCGCGCGGATGCGCGCAAGCAGCTCCTCCGTCCCGAAGGGCTTGGTCAGGTAATCGTCCGCGCCTGCGTCCAGCGCGGCGACCTTGTCCTGCTCGTGGCTGCGGGCGGAGACGACGACAATGGGGATCTTCGACCATGCGCGCACGCGCCGCAGGATCTGCATTCCGTCCATGTCCGGCAGACCGAGATCGAGAATGATGATGTCCGGGCAGTGCGAGGCGATCATGGTCTCGGCGATGGTGCCGTTGCGGGCGACCAGAACGTCGTAGCCGTTCGCCGTCAGGATGGCGCTGATGAAATTGCTGATATTCTGTTCATCCTCGATTACGAGGATCTTATCCTTGATCGTCATGATTATCTTCCTCCAGCGGGATCGTAAAACGGAATATGGCGCCGCCGTGCGCGCGGTTTTCGGCCTCCATGGTGCCGCCGTGCGCTTCGACGATGGAAAGACAGACGGAAAGGCCGATGCCCATATTGCGCTTTGCGTCGGAATGGCCCTCATGCGTGTGGGAGAGGTAGCCCTCGAACAGATGGGGGAAGGCCTCCCTGGCGATGCCCTTTCCATTGTCGGCGACCTCAAATACGGCGAGTCCGTCCTCGCGGCGAAGGTGCAGCTCCAGGCGGGTCGTTGTTTGGCCGTGCTGGATGGCGTTTTCCATCAGATTGATGAGCACCTGCTCGATGAGAATGGCGTCCATCGGGATGAGCAGCAGCTCCTCCGGCGCGCGGACGGAGATCTGTACGTCCGGATAACGCCGCCCGAGCTTCATGGCTGCGGAGCTGAGCACCTCTTCTCCGGCCTCCAGCTCCTTCTGGATGGAGGCGCCGCCGGAGACGCGCGTGACCGAAAGCAGATTTTCCACCACGCCGATCAGCCAGTGACTCTCCTCACGGATATTCTGGAGCAGTTCTCTTTGCAGCTCCGGCGAGAGCTCGGCGCCGCTGTCGAGGATGGTATCGATCCCGCCGACGATCGACGTCAGCGGCGTCCGGATGTCGTGGGAAACGGCGCGCAGAAGATTTCCGCGCATTTTCTCCTTCTCGACCTCGGCGCGCAGCTTTTCCTGCTGCTTGATCTGCGAGGTGAGCGTGCCGACGGTCACGGAGACGGCCAGCATCACGACGAACGTCAGCGGATAGCCCGAAAGCGTGAAGTTGAAGGCGTAGTAGGGATAGGTAAATATGTAGTTGATGCCGAACACGCCGATGACCGAGGCCAGCAGGCCAAAGAGATACCCGCTGGTAAAGCGCGAGACGAACACGACGGCCAGCTCGAAGATCAGCGCGACGAATACGTCGCTTTTGTCAAAGAGCCGCAGAAAATGACACAGGAGCGTGGCCAGCACCAGAATGACGATGCAGACGCCGAGATCCCGCCAGCAGAACGGGAACAGCGTTCGCAGCCGCAGACGGAAGCCGGATACCTCTCTGGCCGGTACTGCTTTTTTCATAATCCTCACCCATAATACAATAGCATGTCCTGAGGCGGACGTGCGTTAAAATTTTGTTAAGATACGGTATGCCCGCCGGATGCGGGCGCATTCAGGCGCAAATTCGGCAAAGCGCTTTCCGTTTATGCGCTTGTCGGGAGCTGCTTTGACACGGGCGAAAGTCCGGCAGAGGCCTCTGCCGGACTTGCGGTATCTTTTTGGAGGCACAGTCATGTAAGCGCCCGCGGGGGGGCGCTATGCAGAGCGGATCAGCTTCCGCAGCGGCGGCAGCCGCAGCTGCATCCGCAGCCGCAGCCGGCAGGCGTTCCGCCGACGCTTCCGCAGCTCAAGCATCCGCAGCCGGTGGACGTGCCGCCGACGCTTCCGCAGCTCGAACAGCCGCAGCCGGTGGACGTGCCACCGACATTGCCGCCGCACTTGCAGCCGCAGGAGCATGAGGTCGAGCCGCTCACCGTGCCGCCGGAGCAGGCAGTGCAGTCGAAGCAGAAGCAGCATTTGCGGCTCGTGCTGTTGCTGGCGCCGCTGACGGAGCCGTTCGACTTGCAGCAGGGATTGCAGCAGGACTGGCCGACGAAGCTCGGGAAGGTGATGCCGCCCCAAAGGCAGGAATTACACATAAGGACGTACCTCCAAAAAAGATGTCACGGGACCCGGATCCCATGACATCTTATGAGGCGAAGCGTGCTTTTGTGCGCGATTCAGTCGCGCGGCGTATTCCCGGCGGGAAGACCTGATTCGCTGCCGGAGACGCTTCCGCGCACCGGCGGCACCTTCGGGTCGCGCAGCTCGTGCGCGACGTCGTCCTGTTTCTTCTTCAAAATATCACCCCGGCGATAGCTTGCATCGCCGAGACGAAAATTATTCCCGCGTCAGCTCGACCAGCTCGGAAAAGCGCGCATTGACTTTGTCATAGTTTTCCCGGCAGTGCGGGAAGAGACAGGCGCTGCAATCCTTGACGCCGTTTTCAAGGTAGCGGAAATTGCCGCCGCAGCGCCTGCCGAGGGCGTAAAGCGGGCAGTAGCAGAACAGGCAGTTGAAATCCTCCGGGTGCGCGGTCTTGTGGCAGGGGAAGTATTCACACTGCGTGTTCTGATAAAAGGCATAGTGCCTGCTGTTCTGCTCCTTCATGGCTTACCTCGCTTTCAGCGCCTGCGCCAGCGCGGCGTCCGGCGTGACATAGACCGTGCGGTATGTGTAGTAGACGACCATGCCGGGCTTGGCCCCGGCAGGCTTCTTGACGTTCTTGACGGCGGTCACGTCCACGGGGATGTTCTGACCGTCGCGTGCCTGCGAGAACCACGCCGCCAGCTGCGCGGCCTCCGTGACGCTCTGATCGTCCGGCTCCGTGCCGGAGCAGACCAGAATGACATGGCTGCCGTGGATCTTCTGCGTATGCAGCCAGAGGTCGCCCTTCGAGGCAAGCTTCGTGGTCAGAAGGTCGTTTTCCCGGTTGTTCCGTCCGACCAGAATGGTCAGGCCGCTCGAGGAGCGAAATTCCATCGGCTTGGACGGCGCGGCCTTCATCCGCTTTTTCTGGCCGGTCTCGCGCAGATAGCGCCCGTCGGCCAGCTCCGTGCGGATCTCCTGAATGTCGCGCTCACATTCCACGCGCGTGAGCGCGTCCAGAACGCTTTCCAGATAAGCAAGCTCCTGCTCGCCGTTTGCGATCTGCTCCGTGAGGATGCGCTCGGCGTTTTTGGCCTTCTGATAGTCCTTGTAGAATTTTGCGGCGTTCTGCTGCGGAGAAATGGCAGGCGAGAGCGGGATCTCGATCTCCCGCATATCCGGGTCGTAGAAATCCACGGCGCGAAGCGTCGTCTGGCCGCGCCGGATGGCGTAGAGATTGGCGGTCACGATATCGCCGAGCCTGCGCAGATGCTCCCGGTCATAGGTCGCGGCCAGCTCCTTACGCTGAAGCTCCAGCTTGCGCGCCGTCCGGTGCGTCAGATTGGTGAGCGTTTTGCGGAGCGCCTGCGTTTTCTGGCGCATCCGCTCCGTGCGGTCGCGCTCGGAATAAAAGCCGTCGAGCAGTTTGGAGAAGGAGGGCGCGGAGCGCTCCTCACGGTAGCCCTCGTACTGCCGGATGGGAATGCAGGAGAAATCCTTCGGCGCGCCGTCCTGTAAGAGCAGAACCGGCGTGAAGGCGCCGCTGCGGTACTGCGCAAAGCGCTCGGAGAGCGCCGCCGCCAGCGCGTCCCGCGCGGAGGCGTCCAAGGCGCCCAGCAGAACGTCCACCGAGCCGAGCAGCTCGAAGCTCAGCTCCCGGCAGACGAGCGGCGAGAGGCCGCCGAAGGTGTCGAGCAGCCATTGGTCGAGCTTTTTTTCGTCTGCCGCATTGCGCAGAAGCACCGCGAGCGTTTCCGGCTCCGCTGCAAGCGGATCGAGCTTGCCTTGTGCGGGCGGGAGCCGGTAGAACAGACCCGGCAGCACCTGCCGCTGTTCGGACATTTCAAAATCCACGCGGCGCATGCAGTCAAGAATGCGCCCGTCGCCGCCGAGCAGGATGAGATTGGAGTTGCGGCCCATCAGCTCGAGCACCAGATGCTTCTGCACCGGTTCACCCATCTCGTCCGTACAGTCGAGGCACAGATCGACCAGCCGCTCCATCGGCGGCTGGGTGAGCGAGACGATGCGCCCGCCCGTCAGGTGCTTGCGCAGCAGCATACAGAACATCGGCGGCTGGGCCGGATTTTCCATGGCCTCCTCCGTCAAATGGATGCGCGGATGATTGCTGGAGGCCGAGAGCAGCAGACGGCAGCTCGTGCCGGGGCTGCGCAGGCTCAGCAGCAGCGTGTCGCGCTCCGGCTGCTGCACCTTGTCCACGCGGCAGCCGATCAGGGTGTCCGTCAGCTCGCGCGTGACGGCGGTGAGAAATAAAGCGTCAATCGGCATGGGGATCCTCCATGGTCAGCTGAAACAGCTCGTTGATGCGGCCGGTCTGGCCGGAAAGGTAGAGATAACCGAACAGGCATTCCAGCCCGGTGGCCATCGCGTATTCGCGGTGCGTCGCGTTTTTGGGGATCATATGGACGTGCGCGTTGCGCCCGCGGCGGTACTGCGCCGCTTCCTCCTCAGTCAGAAGCGGCAGCATCCGTTCCATCCGTGCTGCCTGCGCGGGCGCGCAGACATAGGAGACGGTGGCGCGGTGGAGATTCTGCGCGGTAGCGCGCCCGCTGGCGCACAGCCAGCTGCGCACGAGAAGCTCAAACACGGCGTCGCCGCAGTGGGCAAGGCCGAGCGCACTGATCTGGTTGATCTCGCGCTTGTCCATGGAAAGGGAAAAGTAATTATCCAAGAGCGTATCCTCCGGAGTGATCTCAGTATTTGTATATAGTATATCACATGGATGCAAGCCCCTGGGATGCTGGAAAATGGACAAAAAGATTGACAAAATAGTAACAATGGATTACAATGTTTCACATATTCATCCTGAAAGGACGCGAGAGCATGAAGAGAATTTGCGCGGGTCTTCTGGCGCTGCTGCTGTGCCTGACGGCGCTGAGCGTGACGGCGCTGGCTTCGGATACGACGCTGGATATCCGATACGTTCCCATCACGGAGGACGGCTTTGTCGCCGACACGATGGACGGCGTGGATGCAATCTATAATCTCTGGGGCGGCCCCGACTGTGCCGACCTTGTGATCCGGTATTACGACGCCGTTTTCGGCGTGGACGTGCAGCTTGGCGGCGTGCCGGTCGTGACCGGCGGCGAGGGCTGGCTTGAGGAAACGGATGTGCCGCAGCGCGGCGACATCCTTTACGCCTCCGCTGCTGCGCGCGGAAACAGCACGCACTATGCGCTCTGCAAGTCCGTGGACGAGGCGACGGGCACCGTGACGCTCTTCGAGCAGAACTGGGTCTGGGACGGACAGGCCGGTGTGGATCGTGTGATCCCGCTGGACAGCTGCTATACATATTATACCCTCCGCGGCGCGAATGCGGATGCGCCACGAAGCGACGACTCCGAGCCGGTGCGGGAGGAGCCGTCCGACAGCTGGACGGGCGGCAGCGATTTTGACCTGTCCGTACTCGGTACGCCGTCCGGATGGGCGGAGAGCTATGTGGAGCGGGCGGCGGACTACGGTGTGCTGTCCGGCCTTACGAGCGGCTATCAGAGCGCCATTACGCGCGGAGAATTCGCGCAGCTGGCCGTGAATGCGGCAGAGATCCTGACGGGCGAGTATCATTACGGCAGCGTCAGCGACCGCGCGGAGTCGCTCGGCCTGATGTTCGGCGACGGAAAGGGCAATTTCCGTCTGAACGATTCGCTGACCCGGCAGGAGGCGGCTGTGATCTGCACGCGCCTCATGCGTCTGGCAGGCGCTGCGCCGGAGACGGATATGCGCGTCCTTTCGGACTACGGCGACGCGGCGGAGATTGCGGGCTGGGCGAAGGACGGCGTCGGCATCATGACGCAGATGGGCCTGATGGGCGGCACCGGAAAGGGCTTCTCACCCAAGGCCACGATCACGACCGAGCAGGCCATCACCCTCTTCGTCCGTGTGTACGAAAAAACGATCTACTGAGAACGATCCCGCAGGACGAGCCGTCCTGCGGGAATTTTTTGCGGGCAGAATTTTCGGAACCCTGTCAGATTTGACAACTCCGGCACAACTGCCGGACAACGGCGGCACATCCGCGCGATAGAATAGGCGCAGAAGCCGACGAAAGGAGAATCGGACATGAAAGAAAAATGCAGGCGCGTGTGCGCGCTGCTGCTGGCGCTGCTCTTGCTGGCGGGCTGCGCCGCGCCGGGAGCGGCGGACGCACCGCAGAAGGAAAACGGAAAAACGGGAGATATCACGCTGCCCGTGCAGGCGGCGGAGGCGGACACGGACACGGGAAAAACCGCGTCCGTGGAGGCGGAGCCGGAGACGCTGGAAACGCGGGACGAGCTGGTCGCGCGGAGCCTGCCGGAGGGAATGGCATCGGTCACGGCGCAGTGCGCCGTGGGGCAGATGCTGTACCTCGGCGGCGTGGGACAAGACGGCGCGGTCTTTGCGCGGATGGATGCGGCGGGGGAGGTCGAAATGCAGACGCTGCCGGAGCCGTTTGACTTTTTCTATGCGCTCTGTCGGACGGAGGACGGCTTCGACGCGCTGTGCGGCAGCTATCCGCTGACGTATATGGACGCGGACGGCAACTTGGCGCAGAGCGACCCGTCGGAGGGCAGCATGACGCTGCTGCATTTCGACGCGGACGGGCGTTTCCGCTCCGAAACGCCGCTGGCGGAGCGTTACGGCGGGAACGGTGAAAGCTTCAAGGGCATGGTGAAGGCCGGCGGCGGGTATGTCTGCCAGGGGCCGCGGACGCTCGTATTCCTCGCGGAGGACGGCACGCAGCGCGGACGGATCGACGCGCAGCAGGACTCCGGACAGGTGTTTGCCGCGCTTGCGCAGACGGAGACGGCGGTCTATGCGCTGGCCTGCGACCGGTATACCGATGCGGCGGAGCTTTGGACGCTGGACACGGCGAACGCCGCCGCGAAGGCCGTGCTTCCGTTCGACTGCGGGCAGGCGGAGGGACTTGGCATCGCTGCGGACGGCGGGCTGCTGCTCAACACGGAGGAAGCCGTTCTGCGGCTGGACGCAGGAAGCGGCGAAACGCAGACGCTGTTTTCGTGGGAGAGCCTCGGCGTGAACGGGCAGAGCTACGCGGTATTGGAGCCATGGGCGGGTGGATATGCGCTCTATGAGCCGTATCAGGAGACGGCGGACGCCATCCAAAAGGTCACAGCCGCGCCGCGAAGGGAGCTGACGCTTGCGGCGGGCGACGTGCGGGGCCTCACGGCCATCGTCAACGATTTCAACCGCAGCCAGACGCGCTATACCGTGAAGATCGTGAACTACTCGGGAGAGGAGATGGATCGGCTTCGGACGGAGGTGCTGGCTGGAAATTCGCCGGAGCTCTTCTGTTTCGAGACGCCGCAGACGTCGCTGACGAAGGCGTGCGCCGATCTCTATCCGATGCTCGACGCGGACGCAGAGCTTGGACGCGGGTTCTTCGTGCCGGGACTGCTCGAGGCCATGACGGAGGGCGGCGCGCTGTACTGGCTGCCGTACAGCTTCCATGTCAGCACGATGATCGCCTCGGCGGACGATTTCGACCACGCGGGCGTGTCGTTTCAGGAGCTGGAGACGCGGCTCGCGGCGCTGGACGGAGAAAAGACGCTTTTCCAGCCGTTCGTCACGAAGAGCTGGCTGCTGGGCATGCTGGCGCCGTTCGCGGCCGCGCGGCTCGTGGATGAAGCGGAGGGAACGTGCCGCTTCGACTCGGAGGAATTTCTGGAGCTGCTGGAGTTCTGCGGCCGGTGGGGCGCGGAGGAAAAAAGCGAGGAGGACCTGGTGCTGGCCTATGAGAGCGGCGCGGCGGAGCCGTTCACGGCGGTGCTGGAATACGGGACCTATGTCGGCGTGCCGCCAATGACGAGCTACGCAGACCGCTTCTACTTCCTCGGCTATCCGACGCAGGACGGCACGGAAAAGGGCGGAATGTTCGGGCTGGAGCTGTGCTTTGCGATGGCGGCACAGCCGTCCGACCCGGAGGAAGCGTGGGAATTCCTGCGCTTCGTGATGCACCGAAACGAGCAGGAGACGGAGGGCGCATACGGCGGAACGTGCGCACTGCCCGCATCGCAGAAGGCAATGGACGCGATGATTGAGAAGATGCAGACGACGGGAAGCAGCTTCCTCGGGATTGAGACAAAGGTCTCCGTCTATGCGGCGGCACAGTTCCGGCAGCTGATCGAGAGCACGACGCGGCTGGAAAGCACGGACGAAGCGCTGCTGGAGATCGTGAACGCGGAGGCCCTGCCGTTTTTCTATGGAGAGAAAACGGCGGAGGAGGCCGCGAGGATCATTCAGAACCGCGCGTCGCTCTACCTTGCCGAGCGGAGCGCGTCGTAAAAAACAGCCGCAGCGGCGAAAGCTGCTGCGGCCAAGACCGTGATGATATTTGAAATGTGCAGGCGCCTGCCCGGTTTTCCGGGCAGGTGCTTTTCTGTGTTTGGGAAAACATGGAGCGTGCGGCGGCGGCTCCGCGTGTCAGCGCAGGCTGCGGACGTACTCCGACGGCGTCATGCCGCAGACGCTGCGGAACTGGCGAGAAAAGTGCTGCTGGCTGGAAAAACCCATCTCCCGGGCGACCGCCCCCATGGAGAGGCTGCCGCTGCGCAGAAGGGTTTTGGCCTCCTCCATGCGGATCTTTGCGATGTACTGGCCCGGCGCAAGGCCAAGATGCGTCTGAAACAGGCGGTGCATATAGGGAAGGCTGATATGCGCGGCGTCGGCCAGCTCCTGAAGCGAGAGCCTGCGGCCCGCATTGGCCGAGACGAACTGGACGAGCTGATCGACGATCTGATGCTCGGCGTGGCGCGTCGCGGGAAGCTGCGGCGCGGCCTCTGGAAGCTGCTTCCGCGCACGGCGCAGAAGCTCGATCAGGAGAATTTTCAGAAGGCTTTCCACATAGTCGCAGCAGTAGCGCTCCTGCCGGTTTTCCTCGAGCATTTTCCGCAGGAGTGAAAGCTCCGCAGCCGAGAGCGAAAACGCCTGTCCGCACAGCATGGAAAGCGCGTCGTCCGCCGCGCGGAAGGAGACGGTCAGAAAGTTGACGGGCAGGTCGGAATACTGCGTGTGCCACTCGTTGCGGTCGATCAGAGTAAGCTGCTGCTGGCGGAGCAGAATGTCACGGCCGCCGACCAGATTGTGCAGCTGCCCGCGATCCACATAGACCAGCTCATACGCCTCGTGCCGTTCGCCGCGAAAATAAAAATCGCTGCTGCATTCCTGATAGAAGAAGGTATAAAGCCGCTCGAGGCGCAGGTCGGACGCGGGCGGCTGGAACGCGGCGGCAGGCTCGGCGGACACGACGCGCAGTGCGTCCCCGGAGGGCAGATGGATGTCCACAGCGCAGGTCTCGCTTAAAGCGGCGACGGCGAATTCCACCCCCGGCTCGAGCTGGACGATGCGGTCAAGATAGAAAAAGAGCGGCTCCGCCTGCCCGAAGAGAACGAGCAGGGACATGCCGGAGGCATAGTCGAGGACTACCGGCCCGGTGCAGACGCAGCGCTCGACGGGCGACTGCGCGGCAAACGACCGGTGCAGAACGCAGGGGAACAGCGCCTCGCCGGGGAGGCTCGCAAGGGTGCGGCCAAAGGCACGAAGCCCGGCGGCGGAGAAATTTCGGATCTGCATGATAAAGCGCCTCCTTTTACATTATCTTTACCATATACCTGCGAAGAAAGCAAGATTTTTCATTTTATATCTGCAATTTATCGTTTCCTTTACAGTCCGGCAAAAGAAATTGCTTTTCCCGCGGCGGCTGTTAAAATGAAATACAGAAGAGAACGACGCTCCGCCGCGCGGAGCAGATCAACAGGAAGAGGTTATCCGAATGAACGAACATGAGCTTGCGATCCTGCGTCAATTCTGTCTGGACGCGGAGCCTGCGTCCTGCACCCCGTATGGCTGCGGCCACATCAACCGTACCTATCTGGTGGCGACGGCCGGAGGCCGGTGCTACATTCTGCAAAAGATCAATCATCATACGTTCCGCGACGTCGCCGGCCTGATGGAGAACATCGAGCTTGTGACGGAGCATCTGCGCCGGAAGTCTCCCGACCCGCGCAGCGTCCTGACGCTCATCCGGACGAAGGACGGAAAAAGCTATCTGAAGGCGGACGACGGCTACTGGCGCGTGTTCCGCTTTGTGGAGGACAGCATCTGCCTCCAGCAGCCGGAAAGCGACGCGGATTTCTATGAGAGCGCCGTCGGCTTCGGCACATTCCAGCAGCTTCTGTCGGATTTCCCGGCGGAAAAGCTCCACGAGACCATCCCGAATTTCCACAACACGCCAGACCGTTACCGCGCGTTTCATGAGACATTGACGCGCGACCCCATGCACCGGGCGGCGCAGGTTCAGCCCGAAATTGAATTTGCGCTGGCCCGGCAGGCAGAAATGGCTGCGCTGCAAAACGCGCTGGACGCGGGCGAGCTGCCGCTGCGCGTGACGCACAACGACACCAAGCTCAACAACGTCCTGTTCGACGCGAAAACGCGCAAGGCGCTGTGCATCATTGACCTCGATACGGTCATGCCCGGCTCCGCGCTCTATGACTACGGCGATTCCATCCGCTTCGGCGCGGCGACAGCTGCCGAGGATGAGCGGGAGCTTGATAAAATGGAAATGAGCCTTGAACGCTTCCGCGTCTTTACGCGCGGCTATGTCCGCGCCTGCCCGGGCCTGACGCAGAAGGAGCTGGAGCTGCTGCCGCTGGGCGCAAAGGTCATGACGATGGAATGCGGCGTCCGCTTCCTGACCGATCATATCGACGGAGACAATTACTTTTCCATCCACCGCGAGGGCCAGAATCTTGACCGTGCGCGCACGCAGTTCAAGCTTGTCGCGGATATGGAGCGGAAATGGGATAAAATGAAGGAAATCGTAAACGAAGAAGTGCAAAATGCAAAGGAGAATGGATCATGCTGCATCTGAAGGTAAAGAAAGTCAAAAACGCGGAGGAAATGGGCAAGGCTGCCGCCGATGAATTCGAGGCCGTTATCCATGCAAAGCCCGCCTGTGTCATCGGTCTTGCCACCGGCTCTACCCCGCTGCCTCTGTACCGCGAGCTGATCGCCCGCGAGAAGGCAGGCAAGCTCGATTTCAGCCGCGTCCGTTCGGCAAATCTCGACGAATACAAGGGCCTTGCGCCCGACCATCCGCAGAGCTACCGCCGCTTTATGCAGGAAAACCTGTTTGACCACATTTCCATCAAGCCCGAAAACACCATCGTTCCCGACGGCCTCGCAGAGGACGTGCAGGCGATGTGCGAGGCATATGAGCGCAAGATCGAGGACTGGGGCGGCGTGGACTGCCAGCTGCTCGGCATCGGCCACGACGGCCACATCGGCTTCAACGAGCCGTGCAGCGAGTTCCCCAAGATGACCCACGAGGTGCAGCTCACTGAAATGACCCGCGAGGCCAACAAGCGCTTCTTTGATTCCATCGACGAAGTTCCGACCGCCGCGTTCACCATGGGCATCGGCACGGTCATGGCCGCGAAGAAGATCGTCATGGTCATTACCGGCGCGGACAAGGCGGAGATCCTGAACAAGGTGTTCTTCGGCCCGGTCACGCCCGAGGTTCCCGGCTCGATCCTCCAGTTCCATCCCGACGTGACGCTGATCTGCGACGAAGCCGCCGCTTCCAAGTCGCCGCTGTAAGGAGAACGCCATGCAGTATCTTGGCATTGAATTTTCCCTGAAAAACCAGCCAAGGCTGGACGGAAGCTTCATTCCGTTCGGCGTCTGGGAGCGCGCATACCTCAAGGGTGCGGAAAAACCCTTCAAGATCGCCGTCGAGCGCGAGGGCGGCCTTGTTTCGGTGTTTGAAACGAAGCTGCGCGGCCCGGAATTTGCCGAGGCCAACTACCGCTATGCCGAGCGCTTTGTGAAGATGCTCCTTTGGAGCGTCGGCGGCTGGAGGGTCACGCTCTGCGGCGACGACGCGCTGGCAAAGCGGATGCAGGACGAATACCGCGAGGGCGGCAGACGCGAATTTGACGTCGGCTTCATGCAGGACGTCTACGAGCGCCCATTTGAGATCGTTCTTTCCGACGAGGCGCACTTCCCGCAGGCACATGAGCAGACCAGAAAGGTCGGCGGACATACCAACGGCTGCCGCATCGGCTTTGACGCGGGCGGCTCCGACCGCAAGGTCTCCGCTGTGATCGACGGCCAGACCGTCTACTCCGAGGAGGTTGTCTGGCACCCCAAGACGAGCGAGGACCCGCAGTACCAGTTTGACGGCATCGTCGCCGCGTTCAAGACGGCGGCGTCCAAAATGCCCCGCGTGGACGGCATCGGCGTCTCCTCCGCGGGCGTATTCATCGGCAACGCGCCGATGGTCTCCTCCATCTTTATCAAGGTTCCGCGCAGCCGCCGCGAGGAGGTCAAGACGATCTATGACCGCGCGGCGAAGGAGATCGGCGACGTGCCCATCGTCGTTGCAAACGACGGCGACGTGTCCGCGCTGGCAGGCTCCATGAGCCTCGGCGAGGGCGCGGTCATGGGCCTTGCGATGGGCACCAGCGAGGCCGTCGGCTATGTCAACCGCGACTGCAACATCCTCGGCTGGTTCAGCGAGCTGGCCTTTGCGCCGGTCGATCTGAACGAAAGCGCCATGCGCGACGAGTGGTCGGGCGATATTGGCGTCGGCTGCAAGTATTTCTCGCAGGACGCCGTGGCGAAGCTGGCCCCGGCTGCGGGAATCACACTGAGCCAGAGCCTGACGCCGGCGGAAAAGCTCAAAGAGGTGCAGAAGCTGGCGGAGGGCGGCCATCCCGGCGCGCTCGACATCTTCCGCTCCATCGGCGTCTACCTTGGACATACGCTCTGCCTGTATGAGCGGCTGTATGATATCCGCAATCTGATCGTCCTCGGGCGCGTCGCGTCCGGCGTGGGCGGAGACCTCATCGTCTCCGAGTGCCGCCGTGTGCTGGAGGAGGAATATCCCGAGATCGCCGCCAAGCTCCGCGTGATGCTGCCGGACGAGAATTTCCGGCGCGTCGGTCAGTCGATGGCGGCGGCAAGTCTGCCGGAGGTCTGAGCCATGCTTTTCAAAAATGCAAATCTTTTCGTGAACGGCAGCTTCCGCTGCGGTGCGTTCCGGGTGGAAAACGGAAGATTTTCCGAGCTGCTGGACTGCACGCCGGACGAGGCGGGCGTCGATCTGAAGGGAAGCTTCGTCATTCCGGGGCTGGTGGACGTGCATAACCACGGCAACTCCGGCGCGGACTTCTCCGACGGCGACTATGACGGCCTCGTCAAAATGGCGCGGTATCTGGCCGCGAACGGCGTGACGAGCTTTGCGCCCGCGTCCATGACGCTGCCGTATGACGTTCTGGAGACGGCGTACCGGACGGCCGTGAAGCTTTCTCACGCAGCGCCCGAGGGCTGCGCGCGCCTGATGGGCATTCAGATGGAAGGGCCGTTCTTCTCTGAGAAGAAAAAGGGCGCGCAGAACGGCGCATATCTGAGAGAGCCGGATCTCGAGGCGTTCCAGAGGCTGTATGACGCCTCCGAGGGCCTGATCCGCATTGCGGACGTGGCGGCGGAGCTGCCCGGCGCGGTCGAATTCACCGAAAAGGTCTCGAAGCTCTGCACGGTCTCCATCGCGCACACGGACTGCACCTATGAGGACGCGCAGGCGGTTTTCCGCGCGGGTGCGCGGCACCTGACGCATCTGTATAACGCCATGCCCGGTATCCATCACCGCAAGCCCGGCCCCATCGGCGCGGGAAGCGAACGGGAGGATGTCACGGCGGAGCTGATCTGCGACGGTCAGCATGTCCATCCCAGCGCGGTGCGCATGGCGTTCAAGCTGTTCCCGGGACGCGTCTGCCTCATTTCCGATGCGCTGCGCTGCTGCGGTATGCCGGACGGCCAGTATACCCTTGGCGGGCAGGACGTGTTCCTCAAGGGCGGTATCGCGCGCCTTGCCGACGGCACGATCGCAGGCTCCGCGACGAATCTCTATGACTGCATGAGAAAAGCGGTCGCGTTCGGCATTCCGAAGGAGCAGGCCATTCTGTCGGCCACCATCGTCCCGGCAAGGGAGATCGGCCGCGAGACGGAGATCGGTTCCATCGAGACCGGAAAGCTGGCGGATTTCGTCGTCTGCGACGAAGCGCTGAACCGCAGGGCCGTCTACATGGGCGGCAGAGCACTGGAAGCGGCAATCAAATAAAAATGAGCCTCCGTATCTTAGTGATACGGAGGCTTTTTGTTTCAAAAGAGGTCAGGAACCGATGGGAGATTTCCGGCTGTAGAGCCGCGCAAGGCCGCCCTCGCTCGTTTCACGGAAGGCCTTGTTGATGCTCAGGCCAGTCTCATACATCGTCCGCACGACCATATCAAAGGAGATGGTGCGCGTGCCAACCAGCATATGGGCGAGATTCGAGGCGTCGATGGCGCGCTTGGCGGCGACGGCGTTGCGCTCGATGCAAGGGATCTGCACAAGGCCGCAGATCGGGTCGCAGGTGAGCCCCAGATGGTGCTCCATGGCGATCTCGGCGGAGTATTCGATCTCCTGAATGCTCAGCCCCATGAGCTGGCTCATGGCCGCCGCGGCCATGGAGCAGGCGGAGCCGATCTCTGCCTGACAGCCGCACTCCGCGCCGGAGACGGAGGCGTTGCGCTTGATGAGACAGCCCAGCAGCCCTGCGACGCTCAGCGCCTCGGCGATCTTCTCGTCAGTGAATTTGTATTTGTCCTGAAGATACAGCAGCACCGCCGGAAGCACGCCGCAGCTGCCGCAGGTCGGCGCGGTGACGATGGTGCCGTTTCCGGCGTTCTGCTCGGCGGCCGCAAAGGCGTAGGCACAGACCTGCTGAAGCTCGCGCACCTGCGGGATATCGACCTGATGGCCGCGCTCGAAGAGGTATTTCGCCTTGCGCTGGACGTTCAGCCCGCCGGGCAGGACGCCCTCGGCGCTGAGACCGTCGTGGATCTCCTTTCGCATGGCGTTCCAGATATCCTTGAGAAAATCCCAGATCTCTGGGCCTTCATTCATCTCCACATACTGCGGAAGGCTGACCTGCCGCCATGCGCAGAACTGCGCGATCTCCGCGAAGGAGTTTTCCGGATAGACCTCCGGCGGCTCCAGCCCCGGACGGCCCTCGACGACGATATCGCCGCCGCCGATGGACTCCACGCGCAGGAAGGCGGTTCTTTCCGCACCGGTGAAGGCGGACAGATCGAGTGTGTTCGGGTGCTTGAGATCGTCGGGGTCGTGCTCGGCAAAGACGATCTGCACGTCCTTCGGCGCGAACACATCGCGCAGCACGCGGTCGGTGCCGTGGCCGATGCCGGTCTTGGCAAGCGAGCCGTAGAGAACGACCTCGTAGCGCTCTGCATCCGGGTTTTCGGATTTGAAGATCTCGGCGGCTCTTGCAGGCCCCATCGTGTGGGAGCTGGAGGGGCCTTTTCCGATTTTGTAAAGATCGCGGATGGATTTCATAGTAAAGGACCTCGCTGATGATACGGATTATAAATATGTATGCAGATACATTTTATATAATATAGCAAGGCTGTCCCGGAAATACAATGCTCTGTTTGCAGATTCACAGTTTTTCCTGTTAAGATTTTGCAGCGTCCTTTTTCTTCTGCGCGGCCAGCGCCTCAAACGACAGCTCACCGGCCAGCCGGAACAGCGCGTCGGACAGCACCTGTTCCGTCCGCACGCCTGCCGCGTCCGCGACACGGCGGTAGAAGCGCTCCGTGGAGGGATCGAGAAGGATCAGATATTCGGGCATACAAAACCCCCTTTATTACTGGCGTCAGTTAACAAAAGCGCGCAATGTCCGCGGAACGCGCTTTAGAAGGGAAGCGGCAGCCGACGTAAGCACGGAGCCGCGGCGTTATAAGCGCAGACCGTGTGCGCTCTTGTTAACTGACGCGAAGGTACTTCATTTTATGCCCGGGGGATTGACAGATGTGATAGAATGGAAATATTGATATGAAAAGTTTTCCGGGAGGAAGGAAACGTTATGGCGAAAGAGAAAAAAGTGGAACAGATCACCGATATGGAGGTCGATTTTGCCCAGTGGTACACCGATATCTGCCGCAAGGCGGAGCTGGTCGAGTATGCGTCCGTCAAGGGCTTTACCATCCTGCGGCCGTATGGCTATGCCATCTGGGAGAACATTCAGAGCATCATGGACGCCGAGTTCAAAAAGACCGGCCATGAGAACGTGGCGATGCCCGTCCTGATCCCGGAAAGCCTGCTGAAAAAGGAAGGCGAACTGGTCAACGGCTTCGCGCCCGAGGTGGCGTGGGTCACGATGGGCGGCAGCGAAAAGCTCGAGGAGCGCCTTGCGTTCCGTCCGACCTCCGAGACGATGTTCTGCGACCACTGGTCCCGCGTTTTGCAGACCTACCGCGAGCTGCCGATGCTCTATAACCAGTGGTGCTCCGTCATCCGCTGGGAAAAAACGACCCGCCCGTTCCTGCGCTCCAGAGAGTTCTGGTGGCAGGAGGGCCACACCATCCATGAGACCGCCGAGGAGGCCATCCACGAGACTGAGCAGCAGCTCAAGTGCTACGCCGACTTCTTTGAGAATGTCCTCGCCATTCCCGTTGTGCCCGGCCAGAAGACCGAAAAGGAAAAGTTCGCGGGCGCAGAGGCAACCTACACCGTCGAGTGCCTCATGAAGGATCACAAGGCGCTTCAGGGCGCGACCTCCCACTATTTCGGCGACAAATTCTCCCGCGCCTATAACGTGACCTTCACCGGCCGCGACAACAAGCTCCAATATCCGTTCCAGACCTCTTGGGGCTCCACCACGCGTATGATCGGCGCCGTCATCATGGCTCATGGCGACAACAACGGCCTCGTCCTGCCGCCCAAGATCGCGCCCATTCAGGTCATCGTCCTTCCCGTCGCCATGCACAAGGCGGGTGTCCTCGAAAAGGCTTCGGAGCTGAAGGACCGACTGGTCAAGGCGGGCCTCCGCGTGAAGCTGGATGATTCGGATAACTCCATGGGCTGGAAGTGCGCCCAGTATGAAATGAAGGGCGTTCCCGTCCGCGTCGAGATCGGCCCGCGCGATATCGAGGCCGGACAGTGCGTCCTCGTCCGCCGTAACGACGGCGAAAAGACCGTCGTTTCTCTTGAAAACCTCGAGGCCGCCGTACAGGAGCAGCTCGAGCTTGTCCAGAAGGGCATGTTCGAAAAGGCCAAGCAGAATCTCGACAACCACATCTTCGAAGCCCATTCCCTCGAAGAGGCAAAGCAGCTCCAGCAGGCGCACGGCGGCTTCATCAAGACCATGTGGTGCGGCGAGCTGGAATGCGAAATGAAGATGAAGGAAGAGGCGGGGATGTCCTCCCGCTGCATGCCGCTCAAGCAGGAGCATCTTGGCGATGTCTGCCCGATCTGCGGGAAGCCGGCCAAAAAGATGATCTACTGGGGCGTCGCATACTGAGAGCGGATCTTTCGCCGCATCTCTGCCGTTCAGAGCGTTCGGAATACACAAAGTATGCCTTCGCGCTCTGAACGTTGACCTGCGGCGAAATCTCTCGCTCTCAGGGTGCGGAGAAGAAACGGATCTTTCGCCGCATCTCTGCCGTTCGGAGGATTCGAAATACACAAAGTATGCCTTCACGCTCTGAACGTTGACCTGCGGCGAAATCTCTCGCCCTCAGATCATACAGGGAAGAAGCGACCGCGCCGCAGCTCTCTCAAAGCATTTTTCCGGCGCGAAAGCGCATTGCGGCGGGCAGGGGGCGCGGCTGGCGGCTGCGGTAAGGAAATTCTCCGAAACGCCGAAAAAAGTGCGCGGATTTTATGAAAAATATTCAAAACCCTCTTGACACCAGGAGGGTTTTATTATATGATACTTAGGCGCGCGAATGGGAGCGGCAACGCTGCCGTGCGTGTCAATGCGATGATGCAGGAGATTGCGTCCAGGACGGTAACTTCTGCGGAGTATGTCCGGTCATCGGGCGGCTGGGGATCCATATGCAGCGTATATCGCCGCAGTGGAACAAGGCCGGCGAACGTCGGTCTTTTTTCATGGTGCGGAGTGATACGCACGGCTTAGCGTATACGGGTTTCCGACCGTACCCAGACACAATGCAAACTGAGTACGTCATTCAAGGAGGAAAAACAAACATGGCAAAACAGGAAATGATCAGAATTCGCCTCAAGGCCTATGATCATCAGCTCATCGACGCGAGCGCAGAGAAGATCGTCGAGACCGCCAAGCGCAACGGCGCTTCCGTCTCCGGCCCGATCCCGCTGCCCACCAAGAAGGAAGTCGTCACCATCCTTCGTGCTGTTCACAAGTATAAGGATTCCCGTGAGCAGTTCGAGCGCAGAACACACAAGAGACTGATCGATATTCTCAACCCCAATCAGAAGACTGTGGAAGCTCTTATGAGCCTCGACCTTCCCGCCGGTGTTGAGATTGAGATAAAGCTGTAATTCCGTTATGAAGTCCGCCGCTTATCTTGTAGGTGGAGCTGTTAAACTTGCCACCTGCATGCAACACTGTGTATACAACACGCTCCGCAGGAATTCCCTCCTGCTCATGTATATCGACAGGAACGCCTCGTCCATCGTCAGACACGGTTGCCGAGCCATCCTCGTTGATGCTCACCCATATATTGTTGCAATACCCCGCCAGATGCTCATCCACCGAGTTGTCTATAAGCTCCTGTATGAGGTGGTTCAGTCCGCTTCGCCCTGTGTTGCCGATGTACATTCCCGGTCTCAGTCTTACCGGCTCAAGTCCCTTTAACACCTCAATGTTTTTTGCACTATATGACATAATCTTCTCCCATTTTATAAATATATTTGCAGATGCCAGAATCCAACAGAAAAAGGAAACCCTTAGAATTATAGCCTAAAAGTTTCCTCCTTGCAAAGTATTTATTGTTCTGACGTGTTATCTGCGTTATTCTCCGGTATCATTTCCGGTTCGCCATCATCCTGCTGTATGATATCAAGGTCGAAGTAGAATACCACTCCATTCTCCCGAGCGGATGACTCTCATAGCTGGACCGCTCCACGAGGACCGGGATCCCGAGGCGTTCCAGCTGTTCCTTGACCTCCGGGGTATG
>ERZ772831.1116-NODE-1116-length-26465-cov-20.064635_pt1 | contig 26465 bp, 26 predicted proteins | sample MGYA00580858_ERZ772831 | MGnify/ENA primary metagenome ERZ772831 (study PRJEB29015, sample SAMEA2737694) | human gut metagenome | biome: human gut; feature: human-associated habitat; material: faeces | place: China | collected 2012 ... | reverse complement strand
GGCCCGGACGCATGCGTCCGGGCCGCTGTTTTGCTTGTTTTTTACTTTTCGTATGCCTGAATCAAGGCCCGGAAGGCCGGAAGGCTCCGACGGATCATGTCGTTGGACACGCAGTAGCTCAGCCGCACGAAGCCCGGGCACTCGAAGCCCGTGCCGGGCACCACCAGCAGGTTGTGCTCCCGCTTGGCCTTTTCGCAGAAGGCCTCGTCGTCGCCGCCGGGGGCCTTGACGAACAGATAGAAGGCCCCGTCTGGCTTGGCGCACTGATAGCCCATCTCCGTCAGCTCCCGGTACAGCAGCTGCCGGTTCTCGTCATAGGCCGCCAGGTCCGGCAGCTCGTCGGCGCAGCGGGCAATGGTCAGCTGGATCAGCGTGGGCGGGCACACATGGCCGCAGGACCGGGCCGCCCCGGCGATGGCGTTGTACACCGCCTGGTGGTCCTCCACAAAGTCCGGCACGCAGATATAGCCGATGCGCTCGCCGGGCAGGGACAGGGACTTGGAATAGGAGTAGCACACGATGGTATTGCGGTACACCGTGGGGATGAAGGGCACCTCCACGCCGCCGTATACCAGTTCCCGGTACGGCTCGTCGGCGATGATGTAGATGGGGTGGCCGTACTCCGCCCCCTTGCGCTCCAGCAGCCGGGCCAGGCCCTCTAAGGTCTGCCGGGTATACACCACGCCGGAGGGGTTATTGGGGGAGTTGATGATGATGGCCTGGGTACGGGGGGTCAGGCGGCGCTCCACCTGGTCCAGGTCGATCTGGAACGCATCGGTGTCTGCCGGCACCACCACCAGATGACCGCCGTTGGACTCGGTAAAGGGCCGGTACTCCGGGAAAAACGGCGCCACCGCCATGATCTCGGAGTCCTCCTCCGCCAGCAGCGCCTTGATGACGGCAATCAGCCCCGGGGCCGCGCCGCAGGTGAGAAACAGGTTCCCGGGCTTCAGCTCCATGCCGAACCGGCGGTTCAGGTTGGCGGCAATGGCCTCCCGGGCCGCGTCGAAGCCGCAGGCCATGGAGTACCCGTGGACCTTGATGGAATCGGTGTCGTTGAGAATGTCGTGGATGGACTGGTTGACCTTGGCCGGAGCAGGGATGCTGGGATTTCCCAGGGAATAGTCGAACACGTTCTCCGGCCCCACCACCTGCGCCTGCTCCAGGCCATAGGCAAACAGCTCCCGGATCACGGAGGGCGCGGTGCCCAGCTGATAGAATTTCTGGTTTACCATAACATACTCTCCTCTATGTACGTGGTTTGGTCAGGACAGGTGCATCCGCCGGGACAGGACGCTGCCGGCGGCGATGGAAGCCAGCTTGGAATAGGCGCTGTCGGACCGGGACACCAGCACGATGGGCACCTTAGCCCCCAGGATGACCCCGGCGTTCTTGGCCCCGCCGAACAGGGTGGCGGCCTTGCCGATGCCGTTGCCCACCTCATAGTTGGGCACCAGCAGGATGTCCGCCATGCCCGCGCCGGGGGCACTGTAGTGCTTGTGGCGGCAGGCCTCCGGGCTGACAGCCAGGTCCAGGGCCACCGGCCCGCAGACGTTCATGTGATACTTGGCCCAGCGGTCCGTCATATGGGCCAGGGCGTCGGCGTCCACGGTGGACTGAATTTTCGGATTCACCTGCTCCGCGCCGCAGATGCAGGCGGCGTGGATGGTCTCATAGCCCAGGGCCTGGAAGCACATGGCGGCGTTTTCCAGAATGTCCGCCTTTTTCTCCAGGTCCGGGAAGGTGTTCACGCCGCCGTCGGTGAGGATAATCATCCGCCCCAGGGCGGGGATCTCATAGAACATGCAGTGGGTGGTCAGGCGGCCGGTGCGCAGGCCGTGCTCCTTATTGAACACCGCCCGCATCAGGTCGGCAGTGCCCAGGATGCCCTTCATCAGGAAATTGGCCCGGCCCTCCGCGCACAGAGCCACGGCCTTGGCGGCGCAGTCGGTGTCCGTGTCGCCGGGGATGATCTCATAGGCGGCGGGATCCTCCCCCAGTTCCCTGAGCATGGCGGCGATCTCGTCCGCGTGGCCCACCAGCACAGGAACGGCAATGCCCTCCCGCCGGGCCTCCGCCACCGCCTGGATCACCGGCCGGTCATGGGCGGCGGCCACGGCGATGATCCCGGGCTCCCCGCCCCGGGCCGCCTCGATAATGCCGTCAATGGTCTTGATCATACTGCTTTTCCTCCTTGTATTCCTCCATAAAAAATGCGTCTGTCCCTTGTGATATTCTGACCATATTATACAGCGCCGCCCCGGACCCGTCAATGCAAAAACGCCGAATGGTTCAATAAAATTTCGCTGGCCGCCCTCAGCTTGTCCCAAAAGGGCAAAGCCCTTTTGGGACAGCCCCGGATAAAACATATGCCGCCCCCCAGGGCGGCATATGTTTTATCCATCGTACACGCCCAGGATGACGATACCCGCCACCACCAGGGCGATCATGAGATAGTGCTTCAGGGACAGCTTCTCCTTCAGGAAGATCCGGCTCCACACCACCGACGCCACGCAGTAGGCGGAGATGATAGGGGCGGAGATGGCCACATGGGCCGTATCGGACAGGGCGAAGATATAGGCGAACTGCCCCGCCGTCTCGAAGGCCGCGCCGGCATACTTGGGTGCCTCCTGCCGGGCGATGAGCTTCTGCTTCCGGATCAGCACCACATAGATAAAGCACACAATGCCCGCCAGCAGGAAGGTCAGCTCATAGGCGCAGTTGGCGGCGCTGGCGGCGTAGTCGGAGCACTCATCCGCCGTGGCGAACAGCCCCTGCGCCATCGCCTCGCCGGACAGCCTGTCCAGCACCCGGGAGTCGGCAAAGGTCCCCGCCGCGTCCAGCACGCAGTACGCAATGGGCAGCAGCAGAGCCAGGGCAGACTTGGCATAGCGGCGGTTGGCCGCCTCCTGCCGCCTCCGGCGCAGGTCCTCGTCCTCGTGGGCCTCCACCACACCCAGGCCGATCACGCCCACGCACACCAGGGCCGTGGCCACCAGCTGGGCCGGAACCAGCTCGCCTATGCCGCCGGTAAGCAGGCACAGCACCGCCACCAGCGCACCGGAGGAGTTGCAGATGGGGGACGAGATGGACAGCTCAATATACCGCAGGCCGATGTACCCCATGGCCATGGAGCTGATGTACAGCAGGGATACAGGCAGATACGTCCAGATGATCTCCCAGGTCACCTGGGTGCCGCCGATGAAGATCTCATACGCCGCGTGCAGACCCATGACCACGCCCACAGCCGTCACCATTTTCAGGTGGCTGTATTTATCGGTCTCCGACTGGCAGCCGATTTTGGAAAACAGATCCGATCCGCTCCAGCACAGCAGAGCGATTAGGGAAAGCCAGAACCACATGTGATTTTTTCTCCTTTTACAATTACATTTTAGAATTACATTTCGATGATTCCTGCATCCAGCAGCTTCTGGATGCTCATGAGAATGCCCAGCTTGGCGTGGAACCAGGTGAGTCCCCCCTGGAAATACACCGCGTAGGGCGGGCGGATGGGCCCATCGGCGGACAGCTCGATGGACGCCCCCTGCACAAAGGCCCCGGCGGCCATAATGACCTCCGACTCATACCCGGGCATGGCCCAGGGCTCCGGGGTCACATAGCTGTCCACCGGTGCGGCGGACTGGATGCCCTTGCAGAAGGCCACCATGGCCTCCCGGCTGCCCAGCTCCACCGCCTGGATGATATCCCTGCGGATCTCGCCGCTGCCGGGCACCACCCGGAAGCCCAGCTTCTCATAGCACCCGGCGGCAAACACCGCGCCCCGCACCGCCGAGGACACCACCGTGGGCGCCAGGAACAGCCCCTGGTAGAAGCTGGTCAGAAGCCCCAGATTGGCCCCTACCTCCCGGCCCAGGCCCGGGGCGCTGAGACGATAGGCGCACCGCTCGATGCACTCCTTCCTGCCGCAGATATAGCCGCCGGTGGGAGCCAGACCGCCGCCCAGGTTCTTGATGAGACTGCCCACCACCATGTCGGCCCCCACGTTGGTGGGCTCCTGCGTCTCCACAAACTCGCCGTAGCAGTTGTCCACCATGCACAGCACGTCGGGCTTGCACTCCTTGCAGAAGGCAATGAGCTTTCCAATCTCCTCCACGGAATAGGAGGGCCTGGTGGCGTAGCCCTTGGAGCGCTGGATGGTGACGAGCCTGGTCTTTTCGTTGATGGCCGCCCGGATGCCGTCATAGTCGAACCCGCCGTCCGGCAGCAGATCCACCTGCCGGTACGAAACGCCGTACTCCTTCAGGGAGCAGGGGGAGGGCCGAATGCCGATGACCTCCTCCAGGGTGTCATAGGGTCCGCCCACCGGGCTGAGCAGCTCGTCCCCGGGCAGCAGATTGGCCCCCAGGGCCAGAGCCAGAGCATGGGTGCCGCAGGTGATCTGGGGCCGCACCAGGGCCGCCTCGGTGCCGAAGCAGTCGGCATATACCCGCTCCAGGTTGTCCCGGCCCTCGTCGTCATAGCCGTAGCCTGTGGAGAGGTTGAAGTGGGTGGCGTTCACCCGGTTTTTCTGCATGGCGGCGATGACCTTGGCCTGGTTGAACTCCGCCACCTGGTCAATGTGCCGGAACTGGTCTGTCAGCCCCTCCAGCACCTCCTGGCCGAAGCGCAGCACCTTGTCGCTGACGCCCAGCTGGTTATAGATGGAATTGGTATCCGTCATTTCTCCTCATTCCTTCCCATATCTTCTAAAATCTGCCGGGCCACCCGGTCCAGCACCTCGGGCTTGGACAGCACCAGGCCGCTTTCGCCGCTGCCCAGCACCAGCACCGTGTCCCCGGGCCGTATGTCGTAAAACTGCCGGGCCTCCTTGGGGATCACGATCTGTCCCCGCTCTCCCACCCGGGCCGTGCCAAAAATCCGGTGACTTTTCGGCTTGCCCAGAATGTGCTTTCCTCCGGCCATGCGCCCACCTCGCAAATTCATACTTTTCACACAAATGTGACAGCTGACAGTATACCACATTTTTCCCCATTTGCAAGAGAAAATTGTGTTTCATCCCTACCATTTCCCGCCGCCTCCGCCTGCCGTTGCCAGGCCCGCCGGGGACGTCGGCCCTACTTGGCTCTCCCTCTGGGAGAGCTGTCGGCGCAGTCGACTGAGAGGGTCCGAAGGGGCGGACAAGCCTGTCCGCCCCTGAAATTCCTACTCCCCCATCAGCTCCTCCAGGCGGCGGCGCTTGGTGCGGGCGTCGCCGGTCAGGTGGAGCTTGGAATAGATCTGGTTGATGTACTGCTTCACGGTGCCCTCGGTCAAAAACAGCTGCCCCGCGATCTCCCGGTTGCTGAGCCGCCGGGCCATCCGCTGGGCCACGGCCCACTCTCGCTCCGTCAGGGGGACAAAGGCCTCCGGCCGCTGCTCCTGCTGGGTCCCCTGCTCCAGCATCCGGCTCAGCTCCGCAGCCTCCCGGCCCAGGTCCCCGCACTCCGGCAGCAGCTCCCGCAGATAGCGCCCATTTTCGGCAAAGGGCGTCACCAGGCCGTCCGGCTGGGCCAGGGCCGCCGCCTGACGCAGCAGCTCCGCCGCCTCCCGGCGCTTGCCCAGCTTCTCATAGGCCGCGGCGGTCTGCACCAGCACATAGATCTCCACCAGGGCATAGTGCATCCCCCGGCACAGGGCCAGCAGCCCCTCGCTGCCGCCGATGACCCGGGCATAGGCTCCCTGGGCCAGATACACCTGATTTTCGATCATCTGCATCATAGGCAGGCACGGCCCCAGGAAATTCACGGTATCCAGCCGATGCTCCCGGAACAGCTCCGGAATATCGTCCACCCGGCCCATCACCGCCTGACAATAGGCGGCGGTGCTGTCGAAAATATGCAGCCACATGGCGTTGTGCTGCTGCAACAGCTGCCGGCGGCGCAGGTCCACCCGGGCCGCCTCTCCGGCGGCCATGTGCAGCCGCATCTCCAGAAAGTCGCAGCACAGGGCCATATTCTCCTGACCGCTGCCGCTGATGGCCGCCCGGGCCCGCTCTAAGGCAATGGCCCCGTCGTTGAGCCGTCCCCGGGCCAGAGCCGCCTCGCCCTCCATGATCCGCTGGGCGCCCATGCCGTGGCCGCCGGTGATCTGATAGTAGTGGGGCATACACTCGTCCATGTCCGCCAGCTCCCGGTCCAGCTGTCCCGGGGTCCGGTGGAACATCATCAGCACCGACGGCGAGCCGAAGGTCCAGCTGCCGTGGCTCTGGATGCTGACGGCCTGCCGGGTCATCTGTCTGCTGGCGCTGCGGTGGAACCGGCTCATGGCCCCGATGTCGTTGTAATACAGGAAGCTCTCGATCAGGTCGCACTCCCCCAGCAGGTTTCCCCGCTGCCGGTCCGTCAGTTCTGGGTGCCGCCGGACGGACTCCAGCAGCAGCTCCTTCAGCTGCCGCATCCGGGGGATCTGCCCCCAGGTGAACATCCGCCGCATCAGCACCAGCAGGGCCGTGGGGTGCTCCATCAACACCTGGTCGCCGCAACGGTCCAGCAGCTCCAGCACCTCTTCGGGCCGCAGAGCCGCCAGCAGGATACCCGCGTCCTGCTGCACCACCTCCAGGGCGTCGTCCCACCGGCCTGCCTTACTATAGGCCGCCAGGGCCTGCAAATATTGTCCGTTTTCCGCGTACCAGTGGCCGTACCGGGCCTGATACGCCGCCTGCTCCTCCGGCGGCAGGGCGTCGAAGTCCCGCTGGGCGCAGGCCTTCATCATGTGGTGGAACCGGTATCCCCCGCCGGGCAGGCGGGTGACAAAGGCGTTTTTGGCCGTCAGATCGGACAAAATCTCCGCCGTGTCCGGTTCTTTCGTAATAAACCGGGCCATCTCCCCGGTGAACTCGTCCGCCAGGCCCATCACCGCCAGGAACTTCTGCCGCCGGGGCGGCAGAGGCCGCAGCATGGCGGCGGTGAACATGTCATAGATGTCCGCCGTCTCCGCCGGGGCGGTGCCCCGGTCCGCCAGAGCCTGCAAATGCAGATACACGGCGGCCATCCACCCCTCGGTGGCCTGCTGCAGCTCCGCCAGCTGCTCCCGGTCCAGGGCCGCGCCGAACCGGTGGGCATAGGCTGCCAGCTCATCGCCCTCCAGCCGCAGCTGCCCGGCGCCGATGCGGTGCAGCCGTCCGCCCAGCCGCAGCAACTGGTCCCCGGACAGGACCTTGTCCCGGCTGGCGGCGATCAGATGCACATTATCCGGCAGTCTTGCCGCCAATTCGCACAAAAAGTGGGCCACCCGCCGGTCCGGCATCAGGTGCAGATCGTCCAGAAACACATACCATGGCTCCTGCCGCCGCAGCTCCCGGCACAGGGTGTCGGCCAGCAGACCGGCGGAGGCCGGATCCCCGGGGCACTCGAAGCCCTCCAGCGCCGTCAGCCCCGCGTCCCGGAAGGCCCGGCGGCCGCTTTGCCACAGGGCGGGCAGGCTGTCGGAATAGATGCTGATGCGGATGGCGCAGCCCGGGGGCTGGGTCCCCAGGAACCAGTTCACCGCCGTGGTCTTGCCGTAGCCCATGGGGGCCGTCACCACCGTCAGGGCGCAGCGGCCCACCGGCTCCAGGCTGGCCCGGAGTCTTGGGGAAATATAGATCGCGCCGGTGTCCGGCTTCCGTTTTGCCATGAAAAATTGCCTCCTTACCGGGCCATATAGGCTGCGGCCCGCTGGGTCAGCTTGCTGTATACCCGCTGGACCATCCACGGCTCCGTGGAGGCCTTCAGGGCCTCCTCCGGCGTGAACCAGGCCACGCCGCTGTTTTCATCGGGCTTCTGCCGCAGCTCGTGGTCCGCGGCCCCCAGCAGATAGGTGACGTTCATGTGAATGTGGCTGGGGACATACTGCCCCCGCTTCTCGTGGCCGTCCACCGTCAGGCACTCCAGGGAGAAGATCCCCGGGTGCAGCAGCTCCAGCCGCTGCAGCCCCGTCTCCTCCGTCACCTCCCGCATGGCCACCGCCAGCAGATCCCGGTCCCCGTCGGCGTGTCCGCCGGTCCAGGACCAGGAGTTGTAGATATTGTGATACACCATCACCACCTGCCGCCGGTCCGGGCTTAAAACCCAGGCGGAGGCGGTCATGTGGGCGGTGAGATTTTCCCGTTCAAATGCGTCGGGATTTCCCGCCAAAAACCGCAGTATCCCGGCCTTGTCCCGCTGTTCCTGGGGACAAAGCGGGACAAAATTTTTGATTTCCTGTATGATATCCATATTATTCACTCTCATTCGCTATCAGGTTCCGGACGATGGCGGAGGCCATCAGGATCCCCGCCGTGGAGGGTACCCAGGGCACGCTGGCCGGAACGCTGCGCCGCCCGGGGGAGGGAGCCTCCAGCTGCCGGGTCTCGGCGGCAGGCTCCGGACTGTACACCACCTGCAGATGCCGGATGCCCCGGTCCCGCAGCTCCCGGCGCATGACCCGGGCCAGGGGGCACACGGAAGTCTTGGAAATGTCCGTCACCTGCAGAAGGGTGGGGTCCAGCTTGTTGCCGGTGCCCAGGGCGGAGATGATGGGGATGCCCCTCTCCCCCGCCTGCTGGATCAGGTCCAGCTTGCAGGTCACCAGGTCGATGCAGTCGGCGATATAGTCGAATTTCCCGGCGAAAAAGTCCTCCCGGTGGGCGGCGTCATAGGTGGCGCACAGGGGGTGGACCCGGATGTCCGGGTTGATGTCCCGGCACCGCCGGGCCGCGACTTCCGCCTTATACTCCCCCACGGTGGAGGACAGGGCGTACAGCTGGCGGTTGATGTTGGTGAGGCTCAAGGTATCCTGATCCACCAGGGTCAGCTCCCCCACCCCGGAGCGGGCCAGTATCTCGGCGGCATAGCTGCCCACGCCGCCCAGGCCGAACACCGCCACATGGCAGCGGGAGAGCTTCTCCAGCGCCCGGTCCCCCAGGACCATTTCCGTCCGTAAAAATCTGTGTTCCATGGTGATCTCCTTATATCCCCCGGCCATCACATACCGCGGCAGGGGGCTGCTGATTTTTCCCAGTATATCACACTCTTTCGCGGATTTCCACCCCGCCGGGAAAGCCGCCCCGCTGGTGGAGGCATAGGCGCAGCTGCTGTCCAGGTAGTAGACATTCTCCACCTGGGAGCCGCTTTTCTTCATATCCCGGCCGATGACGCCGCCCAGGTTGTTGCACACCAGGCCCTCGCCCAGGGTCACATTGCCATAGTTATAGCTGTTTGCGATGCTGCCATCGCCGAACTGACCCACGACGCCGCCGACGCCGCCGGAACCGGCCAGCATCTGGTCGATGGTGTGGCCGCAGCCGTCAAAGGTACCCTTGAACACGGCGGTGGAGCTGGTGGTGATGCCGATGCCGTCCCACCAGGGCTTGCCGGTCTCCTCATACCGCAGCAGATAGATGTCCGCGCCCAGCCTGATGGTCTTGCCCTCGAAGGTGACCTTTTCCCTCACCAGCTTGGCCAGGCCTGCCGCTGGTCGGGGTCCAGAGCCAGTACCGTCTGCGGCAGCAGACTCAGCACCGTCAGAACCGCCAGCAAAGCTGCCGAAACGCGCTTGGAGATTTGCTTCGCTTCTTGTAATTTATAAAAGCCTTCATCCGGATTTTATACGTTGATAAACCCGGATTTCCGTCCTTCGTGCATCTCGATTGAGGATAACGCATCCCCGCAAAAGCGGGGCATAGCCCCGCCATTGGGTGCGACGGTATATGCGGCAGGGCACGCGGGCCCTGCCCTACAGGATATTCTGCCGGTATACACTCCGTAGGGGCGTGGGCTCTACCCCGCCCGCTATGCCCGTACCTTGGGCCGGGTAGAACCCGGCCCCTACAGGCGGTTCTGTCGGTGCACAATCCGTAGGGGCGGACGACTCTGTCCGCCCAAAAGCCACCGCCCGGTCACGTATCGTATACGCAGCCCTTCACGCTGCCGCCGGGGACGGGGATGTCCGCCACCGTCAGGGGAATGCGGTAAATCTCCCGCAGCAGCTCCTCCGTCAGGGTCTCCGCCGCCGGGCCGAAGGCCCGCACGCCGCCCTCCCGCAGCACCAGAACATCCGTGGCAAACCGGAAGGCGTGCTCGGGGTTGTGGGTGGACAGCAGCACCGTGTACCCGCTGTCGGCCAGCTGACGCACCTGCCGCAGCAGGCGGAACTGGTTGCCGTAATCCAGGCTGGCGGTGGGCTCGTCCATCAGCAGGATCTTCGCCTGCTGGGCCATGGCCCGGGCGATCAGGGCCAGCTGCCGCTCGCCGCCGGAAATTTCGTTAATGCCCCGGGCCGCCAGGTCCCGGATGCCCAGGGTCTCCAGCACCCGGTCCGCCATCTCCTGCTGGGACGGCCCCGGCCCGTGGAAGGGGTCCGCTCCCATCAGCACCGTGTCCCGGACGGTGTAGTTATACACCGGGGCGCTGGACTGGGGGATATACGCCGCCAGCCGGGCCAGGCTGCGGCGGTCCAGGGAGCGCAGATCGTGTCCGCACAGGGCGATCTCCCCCCGGTACCGGGGCAGAAAGCCCAGGATGCACCGGAACAGGGTGCTCTTTCCCGCCCCATTGGGGCCCAGCACCGCCACCAGCTGCCCGGGGCTGGTCCGGAAGCTCACCTGCCGCAGCACCTGCCGCTTCCCGTAGGCAAAGGACAGGTTCCTCACGTCAATGGACACGGCGGCCACCTCCCGTCACGATCAGATACACAAACAGCGGCGCTCCCACAAAGGCCGTCAGAATGCCCAGAGGCAGCTCGCCGGTGGTCACAAGTCTTGCAATGTCGTCCACGATCAGCAGGAACGACGCCCCGAACAGGGCCCCGGCGGGGATCAGCCGCCGGTAGTCATAGCCGAACAGCATCCGGCAGAAATGGGGGATCACCAGGCCCACCCAGCCGATCATGCCGGACACCGCCACACTGGCGGAGGTCAGCAGCGTGGCGCACACGATCACCGTGCCCCGCAGCCGCCGGGTGTTCACGCCCATGGACTGGGCCTCCTCCTCCCCCAGGGTCAGCAGGTTCATCCGCCACCGGAGAGCCAGCAGCGGCACCATCCCCAGGGTCACCGGAATGGACAGAAACAGCACGTCCTTGTCCTTGATGGAGGACAGGGACCCCATCAGCCAATAGGTGATGGCGGGCAGCTGCTGCTGGGTATCCGCCACCAGCTTCACAAAGGACGTCCCCGCCGAAAACAGGGACGAGATCATCATGCCCGCCAGGATCAGGGCCACCGCCTGGTCGGCTTTGGACAGGCGGCTGACCAGCCAGGCCGCCGCCACCGCCAGCAGTCCGCAGCAGAACGCAGCGGCGGAGATGCCGAAGTATCCCGCCCCCAGCAGAATGGCCACTGCCGCGCCGAAGCCTGCGCCGGTGGAGGCCCCCAGAATGTCCGGCGACACCATGGGATTGCGGAACATGCCCTGATACGCCGCGCCGGACACCGCCAGGGCCGCCCCCACCAGGGCCGCCGCCGCCACCCGGGGCAGCCGCACGGCAAAGACCACCTTGTCATCGCTGATAGGCCAGTCCGCCGCCCCGCCGGAGATCCGGGCCCACAGCATGTGGACCAGCTGCCCCGGCGACAGGGCGTACCGCCCTACCAGCAGCGATCCCAGCAGCACCGCCAGGAAAACAGCCCCCAGCACCGCGAACCGCCGGGCATAGCGCTTATCCGCCGCGGTCATCTGCTGCCCCCGCTGCTCCGGCTGTCCCGGACGATGTAATAGGTGCCGGTCACGGCGTGGTCCTTATCCGCCGCGGCGATCAGTCCGGCGATGGTGGTGTCAAAGGCCGCCAGCAGCAGCATACACAGAACCAGGACGCGGCAGATTTTCCTCATAGCGTTCCTCATTTCAGGGTGGAGCGGCTGAGCATCTGCCGCGCCTCCTCCTCCGTCAGGTCATAGTGCCAGAACAGCCCATAGTATTCCCGGGCCACCTGCACCATGTCATAGTCGTACAGCTCCGGATACAGCAGATTCCCCAGCCACCAGATGCCCAGCACCCGGTTCACGGAGGGGGGAGAGCTCATCCAGTCGTAGGGCAGGCCGGGGATCTCGTAGTATTTCCCGGACTGCACGGCCCGCAGGCCCGCCCACTCCCCCTGGGCCAGGGTGTCGTAGGGGCCGCCGGCAGACAGGAGGATCACGTCCGGCTCCACGGCGTATACCTCCTCCAGACTGACGGTGGTGCCGCCGCCCCGGTTGCTGACCTCCTCCGGGATGATGGCGTTGACGGCCCCCACCAGGTCGATGACGTCCGCCTGGACCGACCCGGCGGCGTTGCAGGCGAGGCCCGTGGACCCGGTGCCGAACAGCACGGAGAGCCGCTGATTCTCGGGGATTTTTGCGGAATTCTCCCGGGCCATGGAGACGGTTTTTTCAATGAATTGGGCCAGGGACTCCGCCATGCCGGCCCGGTTCAGGATATCCCCCAGGGTCCGGTAGGCGGCGGCCATATCGTCCAGGTCCGCCTCGATAAACACCGTGGGAATGCCGGTCTGCTTCTGGATGCGGTCCATATCGTCGGCGATGGTGTCCTTGGCGTCGCCCAGGTCGATGATGATCTGGGGCCGGGCGTCGATGAGGGACTCCATATTCAGGTTGGCCTTGCTGCCATAAAACTGGCCGAAGGTGGGCAGATACCGGACCTCCTCCGGAAAATAGGGCATCTGGGCCGTGCTGGGACTGCTGGAAAGCCCCGCCAGCAGATCATAGGCAATGGGCATCAGGATCATCTGGGCCGTGGAGCCGCTGGGAGCCACCCGCTGGATATCGGCGGGGATCTCCACCTGCCGTCCGGCGGAGTCGGTGATGACCCGGGTCTCCACCCCCTCCAGGGGGTCATAGCCCTGCTTTTTTCCGCAGGCGGCCAGGGGCAGACACAGACACAGAATCAGAAAAAAAGCAAGCAGACGTTGTTTCATGGGGTCACTCCTTATCGAAATCGGGCCGGGGCGGAAGGGGCCGGAAGTCCGGCTGGCCCGGCAGCCAGCCGTCACCTCCCCGCCGCCGGGGCGGCGGGGGCGGGGGAATCAGGGCATCGTGCTCCCCGCTGTAAAAGGCGCGGTTGTTCTCAATGAGCTGGGACAGGGTCACGGGGTGGTAGAAATTCACGTCCACCCCGGCGTTGAGCATCCGGGGCAGCTGGCGCAGGATGTCGTATTCCGGGCCACGGGCCTGGTGCAGGTGGCCGTGGACCATATAGCCCCGCTTGCGGTACAGAATGGGATAGTGGCAGAGGATAATATGCGTGTCGCCGTCGTCGATCTCGTTGAAGTCGGTGACGGTTTCAAAATAGCGATACAGCTCCCCGGCGTTTTCAAAGCCGGTGTCGTGGTTGCCGCGGATCAGGTGCTTATGGCCCCGGAGCCGGGACAGGGCGTCCCCGGGCACCAGGCCCCGGTTATAGCCCACGTCCCCCACCACATACACGGTGTCATCCTCTGACACGGCGTCGTTCCACCGGTGGATGAGCTGGCGGTCCATGTCCTCCACGGTGTCGAAGGGCCGGGAGGGCAGAAAGGGTTCATAGTGAAAATGCAGGTCGGCGGTATAGAAGATCATGGCGCCCTCCCTCAGCTTGTCAAAAAAGCCTTTTTTGACAAGCTGCGTGCGGTTTTTCAGAGCTTTTTAAGTTCTGAAAAACCTGTGATTGCAAACGAAAGACACCCCTGATGGGTTTCTTTCGTAACTATCTTCCTTTCCGATGGCGGAAGATTTCCGGGTTTTTCGACAGTCTCCTCCCTGTCGATATTTTCAATTCAGGATAACGGTGGCCAAAAAAATTCAGCACACCTAATTAATTTTTATTCAGTATAGCAAAATCCGCCGGGATTGTCAATACGGTAGGGCGGGAAAATGCCATTTTGGGCATGACAGAGCCCCGGACGGCGGAAGGCAGATATGGCCGCCCGGGGCTTTGTCTATTTCATTCGCTCCACAGCCGCACCGTCCGTGGGGCGGTGTCGCCGTCTGGCAGCAGCGACGCCGCGAAGCCCGCGGGCTGATACGTCAGCTCCAGCAGGAATTGATCGGGCTGATCCAGATAGTCCGGGTACTCGTCCAGCACCATCACCAGCTCCAGCTGCTGCCCCTGAGCGGGCAGCGGGTTCAGCCAGCCGTTTATCACCTGATCGCTGAACTCCACGCCGGACTCATACCCCAGGGGCAGGACGCCCTTGGAGGTGTCGTGGATGTAGAATTGGGCGTTCAGCTGATAAAGCTGCCCGTCATAGAATCCGTAGACCTTTCCCTCCGTCAGCTTCAGGGGGATGTCCTTGCTGCTGGAACGCAGGAGAAAGTAGTAAAGATATTTCTGGTTGGGGGCCTTCTGGATGACTACGCTGCCGTCCTCAGCCGTATAGCTCTCCTGGACGGCCTGGCTGGGAATGCTCAGCCTGGTCAGGCGGGGCGTCAGGACCCGAGCGGTGTACCGGGCTTCGGCGTACCGCAGAATGCCGGACAGCACCAGCAGCGCCGCCAGGACGATCACCGCCGCCCACAGGGCCTTCCGCCGCCGCCGCAGACGGCGCAGCAGCCGGGCCTCCTCCTGAAACTGCGGCTCCAGCAGGGGGTGGCACATTTCGTCCGCCGTCCGGCGGCAGGCTTCGCACCCGGCCAGGTGCTCCTCCAGAGCCTCCCGGGATTCCGGGCTCAGCATCCCCTCGGTGTACAGGGGCATCAGATCCTGGGCCAAGGCACAGTCGATGGTTTTCATGGCGTTCCCTCCATTTGCTCCATGATTTTCTTCCGGGCCCGGTGATAGGTGACGCAGGCCCAATTTTCACCCTTTTCAAACAGGCTGCCGATGTCGCGGAAGGACAGCTCCCCCAGCACCCGCAGCAGAAATACCTCCCGGTACGGCTCCGGCAGCCGGTGCAGCAGCCGGTGGATGCGCAGGGCCAGGTCCTTGTCCTCAAAGGCGGCGGCAAAGTCCCGGCTGTCCGGCAGGGCGGCGGTGTCGTCCAGGGGCTGGCACCGGCCCTCCTTCCGCCGCAGAGAGGTCCAGGTGTTCCGGGCGATCTGGCACAGCCAGGTGGAGGCGGCGCACTCGCCCCGGAAATCCGGCAGGGCCACCATGGCCCGGTAAAAGGTCTCCGCCGCCAGCTCCTCGGCGGCGTGTTCGCTGCCGGTGAGCCGCAGAGCGTAGCGGTACACCGTCTGATAGTGGCGGCGGTACAGCTGCTCCATATCCTGGGCCATGTCCTCCCTCCTTTCTGTTTATTAGACGCGCGGTGCAGCGGAATCTGACAGAAAATTTCAAAAAAAATCCCCTTATGCGGGGGCATAAGGGGATTTTGAGGGGTCAGGTATTCAGATACGGGTCGTCCAGGCGGCCCAGGCGGCGCAGCATGGTCTTTTTCACGGCCTTGAAGATGTTCTCATATCCGGTGCAGCGGCACAGATGGCCGGACAGCAGCTTGCGCAGCTGGTCGTCGGTATAGTACACGCCCCGGTCCAGGATCTCCACCGCCGTCATGATAAAGCCCGGGATGCAGAAGCCGCACTGGATGGCGGTTTCCTCCATAAAGGCCTGCTGAATGTCGGACAGCTCGCCGTTGGGGCCCATGAGGCCCTCCAGGGTGGTGATGTGCTTGCCCTCGGCCCACACGGCCAGGTACAGGCAGGAGTTGTAGCACTCGCCGTCGATGAGCACGTTGCAGGCGCCGCATTCGCCCACCTCGCAGCCCTTCTTCACGGAGGTCATGGAGAAGTCGTTGCGGAGCATATCCGTCAGAGATGCCCGGACGTCCACCATTTTCTCCACTTCCTTGCCGTTGAGGAAGAACGTGACCAGCTGATACTGATTCTTTGCCATTACAGCTCACCTCCTGCCAGCTTCACGGACTCGATGAGGCAGCGCTTGGCGCTCTCCACGGCGATGTGGGAGCGGAAAGCCTTGCTGGCCCGCCAGGAATCCCGGGGGTGGATGTCCTCCAGCACCGTGCAGCCGAACTGCTCGATGTTCTCCAGAGTGACGGCCCTGCCGTTGATGAACGCCTCGGCGTTCAGCGCCCGCAGCGGCACGGGGCCCGCCACGCCGAAGGCGATGCGCACCCGCTCAAAGGTCTTTTTGTCCGGGCTCAGCCGGGCGTTGACGGAGGTGCCCAGAGTGGCGATGTCCATGGCGTTGCGCATGGCGTACTTGATATAGTGGCCGAAGGTCCGGTCATAGGATGCCTTGGGGATCAGGATGGCGGTCTGGATCTCGCCGTCCTCCGCCCGCAGGTCCACGGCGCCGGCCTTGAGGTAGAAATCCTTGATGGGCACCCGGCGAACGCCGTTTTTGCCGGTGATCTCGATGATGGCCTCCCAGGCGTGGAGGGTGGAGGCGGAGTCGGCGGAGGTGACGCCATTGCAGGTGTTGCCGCCGATGGTGCCGGCGTTGCGGATCTGGGGGCCGCCCACCATGTCCACCGCCTCGCCCAGCACGTTGATGTACCGCTGGATCAGGGGATCGGCGGTGATGTGGCTGAAGGTGGTGAGGCTGCCGATGCGGAGATTTTCCTGGTCATCCAGGGACACGCCCCGCATTTCCCGGCAGCCCTGGATGCTGATGAGGGCCTTTCCGGCCCGCTTGCCCTCCCGCATCTGCACCAGCACGTCGGTGCCTCCGGCGATGATCTGGGCCTCGGGATGCTCCAGCCGCAGGCGGATGGCGTCCTGGACGCTTTCGGCCTGGTAGAGCGCTGACATATCATACATAGCGGTATTTCCTCCTTAGTCCCGGATCAGGCCCTCTTCCGTAAAGCGCCGGAAAAGGACGTGGGGGGTGATGGGATCCTGGTCGATGGCCACGCCGGTGGCATTGTAGATGGCGTTGCGGATGGCGGGGGCGCCGGAGCAGGCCGGGGGCTCGCCCAGGGCCTTGGTGCCGAAGGCGCTGGTGGGCTCGGCATTCTCCACGAACTGCGCCTCCAGATGGGGGTGGTCCATGATGGTGGAGAGCTTATAGTCCAGCAGGTTGTTGTTCAGGGGCTTGCCGGTCTTTTCGTCGAACAGCAGCTGCTCGGACAGACCGTAGCCGATGGCCATGGACATGCCGCCGTGGACCTGGGCCTCGGCCAGGGCCGGATTCACCAGCCTGCCGCAGTCGTGGACGTTGATGATGTCCTTCAGCGTCACCTTGCACATGGGGATATCCACCTCCACCTCGGCGAAGGTGCAGCCGAAGGAATAGGCGTTGTTGCGGATGGTGTAGGTGCTCTCGGCGGTGATGTGCAGGGAGTCGTTGGGATTATACTGGGCGTGCATGGCCAGCTCCGACAGGCTCATCAGCACCTTGCCGTCGGTGGTGCGGACGATATTGCCGTCCGCGATGTCCATGTTGTACACCGCCTGGCGGGTGAGCTTGGCGGCGTAGTCCAGGATCTTCTCCTTCAGCAGCAGGCCCGTCTGGCGGATGGAGAAGCCCGCCACATAGGTCTGGCGGGAGGCGTAGGCGCCCAGGCCCGTGGGGGTGATGTCCGTATCCTGGCAGGACACCACATGGACCCTGCGATAGTCGCCCAGGCCCACCACATCAGCGGCCATCTGGGCATAGACGGTGTCGGCACCCTGGCCGATCTCCGTCTCGCCGCACTGCATGGTGACGCTGCCGTCCAGGTTCAGCTGCATCCGGTTGGAGGACGTCTCCAGAGAGATGGGATACACGGCGGTGTTGTACCAGAAGGTGGCCACACCGATGCCCCGGCGGACGGGGCCGGTGTCCTTGGCAAATTCCGCCAGCTTCCTGTCGTAGTCGATGTACTTCTTGCCTGCCTCCAGACACTGGCGGAAGGAATCGTCATAGTTGACGTTGTGGGAGAATCCGTCCTCGTACCCCTGGGGCATGATGTTCTGCATCCGGAAGGCCATGGGGTCCATGCCCACGGCCTTGGCGCAGTCGTCCACGTTGGACTCGTCGGCAAAGGAGGCCTGGGGCATGCCGTAGCCCCGCATGGCGCCGGCGGCGGGCCGGTTGGTGAACACGGTCCAGGCGTCGCACTCCATGTTGTCGCAGGGGTAGTGCTGGGGGAAGGAGCCCATGGCCTTGGCCACGATGCTGTGTCCGTGGGAGGCGTAGGCCCCCTGGTTGGAGAACAGCTCCACCTTCCGGGCGGCAAAGGTGCCGTCCGGCCGGAGCCAGGACACGATGTGGAACCGGATGGCGTGGCGCACCCGGTTGGAGACGAAGGTTTCCTCCCGGGAGCAGTCGATGCGGACGCAGCGCCCGTGGACCTGGGTGGAGCACCAGGCGCACAGAGGCTCGTACAGGGCGTCCTGCTTGTTGCCGAAGCCGCCGCCGATATAGGGCTTTACCACCCGGATATCGCTCCAGGGGCGGCCCAGAGCCTGTCCCACTACCCGGCGGATGATATGGGGGATCTGGGTGGAGGCCACCACGGTGATGCGGCCGTTTTCCTCATAGGCGAAGCAGCCGTGGTTCTCAATGTGGCAGTGCTGCACCGTGGGGGTATCGTACCAGCCCTCTACCCGGATGAGGCCCGGCTCCCGGATGGCGGCCTGATAGTCGCCCTTTTTCATGTCGGTGTGCTTGAGGACATTGTCGGGATAGTCATCGTGAAGCCGGGGTGCGCCGGGCTTCATGGCCTCCTGGGCGTCCAGCACCAGGGGCAGCTCCTCATACTCCACCTGCAAGGCCCGGACGCCCTGCATGGCGGCCACCTCGTTTTCCGCGATGACCACGGCCACGTCGTCGCCGTAGTAGCGGACATGGCGGTTGAGCAGATGACGGTCCGCCACGTCCTGGTGGTCCGGGTCCATGGACCAGGGGTGACCGGCGGTGGGGAAGGGGTGCTCCGGCACGTCGAAGCAGGTCAGGACCTTCACCACGCCGGGGATCGCCTCCGCAGCGGTGGTGTCCACAGACTTCACGAAGCCGTGGGCAATGGTGGAGTGCTTGATGCGCACATACAGCGCGTCCCGGGGCATCAGATCCTCGTAATATTTGGTGCGTCCGGTGGCCTTGTCAAAGGCGTCCACCCGGACCTCCCGTTTTCCAACCTCAGCCATGAATGGTGTCCTCCTCAGCAAAATAAGAAGTCGCGATATCTGGCATAAGCCCTCGTAATTCTTCTTTGTTAAATTGTATCATAGCATATCCCGCCGGATTTGAAAAGCGGTTTTCGTGATTTTAGTTGCAGAATAGCGCTATGACAGAAAAAGCCCCGGCGGGGCTTGTCCGCCGGGGCAGGGGAAATGCTGTGTCAGCGAAAGGAGATTGCTCAGATGGCCTTGCGCTTCTTGGAGGTCATCACCACGACAGCGCCGGCTGCCATGACGGCCACCAGGCCGTACACCACCACGCCGGTATCGGCGGTCTTGGGGCTTTCGGGCTTGGTGGGAGTGGTGGGAGTAGTGGGCTCCTCGGCGGGCAGGGTGATGGTCATGCGGCCCTGGGGCTGCGCATACTGCTCGCCCACAACGCCCTTGAGCTCCGTGGTGATGTAGTCCATCAGCACCTCGTCCAGAGGCAGACCGGTGTCGAACTGGCTGGAGGCGGCAGCAAAGGCATAGTAGGTGTCGCCGCCGGCGGCGCAGAAGTTGTTGGTGACCACGGCATAGGTCTTGTTGGGGTCAAAGGCCTTGCCGTTGACGCTGTTGATGGTGACGCGGTTGATGGAAGCGGGACCATAGTAGGTGGCCTTACCGCTGCCGCTGGGATAGGGAGTGGTCTGCGGATCGTATTTCTTGGTGGCGTCAATGGAGATGTTCATGCCGGCAATCTGGGGGAAGCCGCCCAGGGAGTCGGGCAGAGCAAAGGTAGAAGCCTCCAGGGCCTCCAGCAGCTCGGCGCCGGTGACGTACACCACAGCCACGGTGTTGCCGAAGGGCAGCACGGTGTTCACGTCCAGCTTGGAGATGTCGCCCTTGTGGATCCAGGCCCGGATGCCGCCGCCGTTGGTGATGGCCACCACGTTCTCGGCGGGCACGGTGAGCTCAGCGTCCTTGCGGATGGCCCACAGCATGGAGTCGGTGATCAGATCGCCCAGGTTGGTCTCCTGGGTGCGGTTGCCGGGATCCTTGTCGCCGTTGAGTTCCACGTCGGTTCTGGCAAAAACCTTGCCGTACTCGGCGTTGATGTCGCTGATGATCTTGTCGGCGGCAGCCTTCACGGTGGCGTCCTCCTTGGTGTAGGCGGACAGGTCGATGAGGCCGTTGCTCTCGATGCTCTTGGTGGCGTTGTCAATGACGATGGCGCCCACATAGGCAAGGCCCGTGCCGGTGGACTGGACCATGTTGTTGTCCTTGCTGGCGGTCATCACCGTGTGGGAGTGGCCGTCGATGAACAGGTCGATGCCCTTGACGTTCTGCATCACATTATAGGAGCAGTTGGGCTCGGAGGACTTATCCACGCCCAGGTGGCCCAGAGCGATGACGATATCGGCATTCCCCTCGCTGCGGGCCATGTCCACATCCTCCTGGGTGACCTTGTACAGATCCTTGCCGCCGATGAAGCTCAGGCCCTTCATCAGGGCGGGGTTGGCCTTGGTCTGGGTCTCGGGAGTGGCCATGCCCACAATGGCGATGCGGAACAGCTCGGTCTCGTAGCTGTCGTCGGCATAGATGGGAGCGGTGCCGCCGGGGGCGAAGATCAGCTCGCCCTCGTCGTCCACCAGGTTGTTGCAGGCGACCATGAAATCGCCCTGGTGCTTTTTCAGGTTCTCCATCAGCTGGGGGAAGCCATAGTCAAACTCGTGGTTGCCCAGGGTGATGACGTCATAGCCCACCAGGGCCATCATGTCCAGGGCGGTTGCGCCCTTGCTGAGGCTGACGTAGGGAGAGCCCTGGCTGTAGTCACCGGCGTCCAGCAGGATCACCTGGTGAGCACCCTTGTCGTAGCACTCGTCCCGCAGAGCAGCCACCTTGGCGTACTTGTCGATGGCGCCGTGGACGTCGTTGGTGTGCAGGATGACGGTCTTGCCCGCCAGGGAGTCAGGGAGCTGATACGTCTCCTTGTTCTCGCCCCAGGAAGCCGGGACCATCAGCGCCAGCGTCATGACCAGCGCCAGCAGAGTCGCTAAGAATTTCCGCATGGTATTCTTTCCTCCTTCAATTTTCAGAGCGCGGTGCGCGTTCTATTGTACCTCTATCATACACGATTTTTCCGGAAAAGGAAATTCTTTTTCCTTCTGCAAGGTATACAAAAATATTCCCCCTTTTTTGTTGGATTTTCTCAGGGGAAAACCGGGAAAAACAGTATGTTTTTCTGCCCGTTCCGTGGTATAATAAAAAATCAAGCCATATGATCCGGAAAAGGAGGGCATTTCCATGAAATATCTGTTTCGCGGGGGCACGGTGGTGTCCGGACGGGGGACCCGCCGGGCGGACGTGCTGGTGGAGGACGAGAAGATTCTCCGGGTGGCCCGCAGCATCACCGCGCCGGAGGCCGCCGTCATCGACGTGGAGGGGCAGCTTCTGCTGCCGGGCTTCATCGACGCCCACACCCACTTCGACCTGGACGTGTGCAGCACCACCACGGTGGACGACTTTTTCTCCGGCAGCCGGGCGGCTCTGCGGGGCGGCACCACCACGGTGGTGGACTTCGCCTGCCCCAACAAGGGCGAAACCCTGCACCAGGGGCTGGAGCTTTGGCACAAGAAGGCCGACGGCAACTGCTGCTGTGACTACGGCTTCCATATGACCATCGACGACTGGAATCCCGGCATCGAGGCGGAGATCGACGATATGTACGCCGCCGGTATCTCCTCCTTCAAGATGTATATGACCTATCCCGCCATGATGATCGGCGACGAGGCCATGTATCACGCCCTGAAGAAGCTGAAGGAAAAAGGCGGCATCTGCGGCGTGCACTGCGAAAACAGCGGCGTCATCGACGCGCTGATCGCCGAAAAGAAGGTGGCGGGCCAGATGGGCGTGGGCTCCCATCCCCGGACCCGGCCGGACTTTCTGGAGGCCGAGGCCGTGTCCCGGCTCCTGCGCATCGCCCAGGCGGTGGATATCCCGGTGGTCATCGTCCACCTGACCAACGAGGCCGCCCTGCGGGAGGTGGAGGCCGCCCGCAAGCGGGGCCAGCGGGTATATGTGGAGACCTGCCCCCAGTATCTGGTGCTGGAGGACAGCGTGTATGACGACCCCGACTATTCCCGGGCCGCCCGGTATGTCTGCGCCCCGCCCATCCGGAAGGAGCGGGACCAGCAGGCCCTTTGGACGGCCCTGCGCAAGGGCGAGATCCAGACCGTGTCCACGGACCACTGCAGCTTCACTCTGGAGCAGAAGGACGCCGGACGGGGGGACTTCACCAAGATTCCCGGCGGTCTGCCGGGGGTGGAGAACCGGGGCGAGCTACTGTATACCTACGGCGTCACCACCCGGAAGATCAGCCTGGCCACCATGTGCCGGGTGCTGGCGGAAAACCCCGCCAAGCTCTACGGGATGTTCCCCCGGAAGGGCGTGCTCCAGGACGGGGCCGACGCGGACATCGTGGTGTACGATCCCCAGGCGGACCATGTGCTCCGGGCCGAGGATATGGCCAGCCTGGCCGGTTATTCCCCCTATGAGGGCTTCGCCATCCGGGGCGGCATCCACCAGGTGTGGCTGCGGGGCCGCCTGGCGGTGGAGGACGGCTTCGTCCTGGCCGGGCCTGACGGGAAATATATCCCCCGGGGCAAGTGCAGCCTGTAACCGGGAAATGAGAAAGAAGGCAGCCGTATGAGCGTTCTGTATTGTCAGTCCCCGGCGCTGTTCTGGTGCGCCCTGGCGCTGATCGTGTGTTTCTTTGTGCGCCGGGGGGCCCATCGGGTCCGGGCGGTGCTGGACCTGGTGCTGGGGCTTCTGTGCATCGTGGGCGGCGTGGCCCTGTATTATCTGGGTATGTATAACGACGCCTTCACCATCCGGGACTTCTGGCAGATCCGCACCGCCGGATGGATCGGTCTGGCGGCGGTGGTGCTGCTGACGGCGTGGCAGGTCATCAAGGCCACCCGCCGCAGCGTGTCGGTCCGCCGGGCCGCCCGCCAGGCAGAGCGGGACGAAAAGACCCGGCAGAAGGAGCTGGAGGATGCCAGGACCCGGGCCTATGCCGCCGGGCAGGAGGACGCCAAGGCCGCCAGCCGGGTGGCCGAAAACGCCTCCTCCGCCGCCGACAGCCGGGAAACCCCCTGACAGCCCGTTTCCATGAACAAAAAAAGTGCCCCCGGCGGGGGCACTTTTTTGTTCCGTATCAATCGCTCCGTGAGCACTTTTCCGCGTCGATGGCCAGCACCACCATCAGGGCATACAGGGCGTCCCCCGGGTCCGCCACGTCGATGGTATAGGTGTCCGTCCAGTTAAACAGCTCCTTGCTGATAGAAGCCACCGTCCGGGGCCCGTCCTGGATGGTATAGTCCCACTCCATGAAGCTGCCCTCCACCGTCCAGCCGCAGAAATCCATGGTAAAGGACGGGTGGAAAAACGTGAACTCCTTGCGGATGGTGCCGATGCACCGCTCCCCCACATACAGGTCGAATTTCGGCAGAAACGTCAGCACCTGCTGCTTCACTGTGGCAATGTGCTGCCCCCGGGGGTCCAGAATGTGCAGACAATGGCCCCAGGAGAGCTGCCCCTCCACGGTATAGGCCACATCGCCGTCCTCATAATAGATGTCGTAGCTGTCAAACCACGAAAAGAACCGCTGCTTGAAATACAGCTTCATCGGATGCACCTCCCTTTTCCCTCAGTATACCGGATTTGCACCCCGCTTGCAAGGGAAATTCCTCTTTACAAAATAGAAAATCTGTTCTATAATGGTGGCAGTATTTTCGAAGGGAGGGCGAGGCCATGCGCGCACGGCCTGTCAGCTGCTGCTTTTCCGGCCACCGTCCGGCCAAGCTCCCCTGGGGGGAAAACGAAGACGATCCCCGGTGCCGGGCCCTGAAGGTCCGGCTCCGGGACGCGCTGGACGCCGCCTATGAGGCGGGATACCGGCACTTCATCTGCGGCATGGCCCAGGGCTGCGACCTGTATTTCTGTGAGCTGGCCCTGGCCCTGCGGCAGCGGCACGGGGACGTCAGCGTGGAGGCGGCCATCCCCTGCCCCACTCAGGCCGACGGCTGGCCCCGGGCCCAGCAGGAGCGCTATCGCCGCCTGGTGGCGGCCTGCGACTACGAGACCCTGGTGCAGTCGTCCTACAGTCCCGGCTGCATGCAGCGGCGCAACCGCTATATGGTGGACCACGCCGCCCTGCTGCTGGCGGTCCACAACGGCCAGCCCGGCGGCACCCGCCGCACCATGGAATACGCCATGCGCCGGGGCCTGCAGATCGTGGATATCCCCCCGGTGATGGAACCGTGACATAATCCCGGCCCCCGCCGCATAGGCTTGTCTCAAAGAGGTGAACGCTTTGAAACAGGCAATTTTGCGGCGGGGGCTGGCGCTCTTGCTGGCGGCGGCAGCCCTGGGAACGGTGCTGGCCGGAGCCGGGGCGGACAGCGCCGCCGCCCTGTGGCAGTCCGTGTCCCGCCGCCCCCATCTGTCCCGGGGACTGCTGCGGTGGGAGCTGGGGGACCTTCTGGGGCTGGACGGACTGTCCGCCGCCACGGTGCTGGCCCTGGGCCAGTCGCCGGTGCTGCTGGCGGGCCGGTCCCTGGCGGTGCAGGAGGACGACGCCCCCCAGCCGGACCCGGAACCGGAACCGGAAAAACCCGCCCCCGCTCCGTCGGAGGACCCGGCCCCCCAGCCCGGGGCGGACAACGGCGTCCCGGCCCAGACGGTGGACCCCCGCTCCACCGACGGCTACAGCATCATCAACGGGGTGTACATCAAGAACAAGTCCAGCCGGACCCTGGACCCGGCGGTGCTGGGGGACCGGCAGTTCGTGGCCTGTCCCCAGCAGGGGCCCCAGGTCCTCATCGTCCACAGCCACGCCAGCGAGTCCTATACCATGCCCCCGGGGCAGGAGTACGTCCCCTCCGGCACCTTCCGCACGGCGGACCGCTCCTGCAACATGGTGCGGGTGGGGGACGAGCTGGCGGCGGAGCTGTCGTCCTACGGCATCTCCGTGGTCCACGACCGCACCCTCCACGACGGGGAGTCGTACAACGACGCCTATGAAAACAGTCTGGCGTCTATCCAGAGCTACCTGGCCAAGTACCCCTCCATCGTCTATGTGCTGGACCTGCACCGGGACGCAGTGCAGGACGCCAACGGCACCCAGTATAAGCTGGTGACGGCGGAGGACCCCGCCGCCGCCCAGGTGAGCCTGATCATGGGCGTGGCCCACGACGGCTGGCAGGACAACCTGCGCCTGGCCATCGCCGTTCAGGAGAAGCTGGAAAGCCAGTCCCCCACCCTGATGCGGCCCATCACCCTGCTGAACTACCGCTATAACCAGTTTGCCGCCCCGGGCAGCCTGCTGGTGGAGGTAGGGGCCGCCGGGAACTCGCTGGACGAGGCCCTCCGGGCCGCCCGGCTGTTTGCCAAAGGCTTCGCCGAGACCATCCTGGGGCGATAAGAAAATACCGTCTGTAGTTTTCTTTGAGAAAACTACAGACGGTATTTATCATTCCTCCGTATGGCGGTTCTTTTTGGCCAGCTCCGCGATCTCGCCGAACTTGCCGGTGACATAGCTGTAGCTTTTCCGGCCATGGGGCAGCAGACAGCCGCTGCAATCCTTGATGCCGTCGCCGATATACCGGAAATTGCCGCCGCACCGGTCCCCTAAGGCGTACAGGGGACAGTAGCAGAACAGGCAGTTGAAGTCCTCCGGATGGGCGGTCTCATGGCAGGGGAAGAACTCGCAGGCCGTGTGCTGGAAGAAGGAGTAGCGGCACTCCTCGGGCTTGGTGGACAGGGCTTCACATTTCTCCATGGTGCACCTCCGTAACCGGCTTTCCGGGCCAGTAGATGACATAGCACTCCGCCATCTCGCCCATGTAGAAAAAGACGTTCTCCCCCATTTCGATGTGCTTGCCGAAGGTCAGATCCGGCACAAACAGCCGCCCGCAGGTGCGCTTGGGTCCCTTGATGGTGTAGCCCTCCGGGTTGGGATTGTCCCGCAGAGCCTCCGCCGCCTCCTGCAAGCCCGGGAAGCGCAGGGTCTTTTCCAGCTGGGCCAGCTGGGTCTCGCCGTTGATATAGACCAGGTGGTCCTGGTCCCGGAACCAATTGATGAGCATATGTCGTCCTCCTGATAGATCATACGGATTCCTGATGGAAATATTGATTCGGCCATCCCGTGTGTGCGGCCAATTATCGGAAATCTTCTTGTGGTGTCATTGCGAGCCAGCCGCAGGCTGGTTGTGGGCCCGACATCAGCCGTCGGGTCTGCCGAACGCACGTTCCTTATGCGTTCGGCTGCAATCCGTCCCCCCCCCGCCTTGGCTCTCCCTCTGGAAGAGCTGTCACCGAGGGTGACTGAGAGGGCCCGTAGGGGCGGACGCCCCTGTCCGCCCTGAAAATTCCCGCGCTTAAGGGCAGTCTTTCACATAAGGTAAGGGGGCGGGCGGGAGTGGCTGCTCCTGCCCGCCCCCATGGAAAGCTGCGGCCGTGCCGCGCTCAGGCTTGCAAAAAAACC
>ERZ772831.1081-NODE-1081-length-26982-cov-5.688603_pt1 | contig 26982 bp, 25 predicted proteins | sample MGYA00580858_ERZ772831 | MGnify/ENA primary metagenome ERZ772831 (study PRJEB29015, sample SAMEA2737694) | human gut metagenome | biome: human gut; feature: human-associated habitat; material: faeces | place: China | collected 2012 ... | reverse complement strand
AGTCCACATCGCCGCTCATGACGGCGGGGATCAGGCTGTCCCAGTCCAGCTTGACAATCTGGACGTTCTGGCCCAGGGCGTCGGCAATCTTTTTGGCCATCATAACGTCGTAGCCGTAGGCGTAGTCGCTGGAGCCGCGGATGGCAACAGCGCCGTTGGAGTCATCGCTCTGGGTCCAGTTGTAGGGGGCGTAAGCGCACTCCATGGCAACGGTCAGGGTCGTGGGGTCGCCGTCACCATCGGGGGCATCGGCGGCAGCCTCAGCGGCGGCCTCGCCGGAAGCGGTGGAATCAGCAGCGCTCTCGGCCGTGGTAGAGCCGCAGGCGGTAAAGCTGGCGGCCATGGCAGCCACCAGGCCCAGGGCCAAAGTCTTTTTCAGTTTCATGATGTTCTCCTTTATTTTCCTGTATAATTCCCTCTATGGGCAGGTCCGCCTTTCCCGGCAGGGGAGAGGCAGAACCACCTTACGCAAAAAGCCCCGGCTCCTTACGGGAAGCCGGGACTTGAAGCCTTGGCTATAAGCATCCACGGCGCAGCGTGCTGCCGCGCCATTGCGGCCCATACTCATGCATAAATATTACATCACTATGCAGGCTTTGTCAATAGGTATTAAGCTCAGGCAGCAGTTTTTTCGCTGTTTTTCTCGCTCTTGCTGTAGCTCTTGACACTGTGCAGCACAATGTTCAGGCCCAGAACGATCAGCATCACAGCCAGGATCAGCTGCAGGCCGTTGGCGATGAACACAGCACCCCAGGTGGTCTCGCCAGCGGGGATGGTGGTGGAAACAGCGGCAGAGATGGCCTTGACCATGGCGATCAGGCGCTGGACCAGCGCGGTGAAGGTAACGCACAGCATGATGACCAGCGGCGGGAACAGCATCTTGTTGTTGCGGCCGGTGACCTTCAGGAAGACGCACAGGGTAACCAGAACCAGAGCGCTCAGCAGCTGGTTGGCGGAACCGAACAGCGGCCAGATGTTGGCATAGCCGACCTGGGTCAGCAGGAAGCCGAATGCCAAGGTGATGATGGTGGAGAAGTAGGTGTTGCAGAACAGCTTACGCCAGCCTTCTGCATGCTCCATATCGTCCACGCTGAACAGTTCCTGGAAGCTCATACGGCCGATACGGGCAACAGCATCCAGGCTGGTCAGAGCCAGAGCGGAAACGCACATGGTCATAAAGACGGTAGCAACATAAACGGGCACGCCGAACATCTCAAAGAAACCGGCAACGCCGCGGCTGAAGATCTGGAACGGGGTACCAGCAGCGGGGGTACCGTCAGCAGCAGCGGCTGCACCGGCAACGCAGAGGGCCAGAACAGCCAGCAGGCTTTCCAGCACCATAGCACCGTAACCAACCTTCAGCATATCCTTTTCGCTTTCAACCGTCTTGGAAGAAGTACCGGAGGAAACCAGACTGTGGAAGCCGGAAACAGCACCGCAAGCCACGGTAACGAACAGAATGGGGAACATGGTGCCCAGTTTTTCGTTATTGAAACCGGTAAAGACAGGCAGGTTCATGGTGGGATGTGCAACCAGCAGGCCAACAACAGCACCGGCAATCATGCAGATGAACATGAAGGTGGTCATGTAGTCGCGGGGCTGCTTCAGCAGCCACATGGGCAGAACTGCAGCAAAGAAAATGTAAACAAAGGTGATGTAGCTCCAGGTAGTCTTGTCAAAAATCAAGGGGAATTTCATGCCGACAGCAAAGGACAGCACGATGAACACGATGCCCAGAACAGCCTCTTTCCAGCCGGAGAAGTTAAACTTCTTCTGGATCAGGCCAAACACAACAGCGAACAGCATGAACATGATGGAAACCATGCCGGCTGCGCCGTTGGTGGTAGCTGCATCAGCCAGGCTGGTAACGCCGTCAACCGTGGTGTAAGCATTAAAAGTACCGGCAACCATATCAGCAAAAGCTGCAATAACGATGCCGCAGAACAGCCAGCAGAACAGCAGGAACAGCTTGCGGCCCAGCTTGCCGATGTACTTTTCGATCAGCATGCCCATGGACTTGCCGTCGTTCTTAACGGAAGCATACAAAGCGCCGAAGTCGGTAATAGCGCCAAAGAAAACGCCGCCGATGAGCACCCACAGCAGAACCGGCAGCCAGCCGAAAGCTGCAGCCTGGATTGCACCGGTAACAGGGCCTGCACCGGCAATGGAAGAAAACTGATGGCTGAAAACGGTCCAGCCGTTGGTGGGAACGTAATCCTTACCGTCGTTATACTTAACAGCGGGGGTCTGTGCGTTCGGGTTAATGCCCCAGGTTTTTGCCACCCAGCGCCCATAAAACGCATAAGCACAGACAAGAACCACAGCAGCGATCAACACGATGACGAGTGTGTTCATGATAATCCTTCTCTCCGTTAATAATAAAAATTTTCCACTCCATCCAGCCAAATGCGGTAAACAAAAAAGCCTTCGTCTTTCTTTGTTGGCCCATTTGGACCAACGCAAAGACGAAGGCATACACTGCAATCATGCGCTGCACCATTGCAACTTTTACTTCCGCGTTACCACTTTGCTTTGCCGGCTCAATGCCGACCGCTCACCCGCAGCCCCACACCGCACTGTGCTGGACTGCGCACCCCATTAACGGAGGGTTCCCGGCTTGAACTACACGGCGAGCGGTTCTGCCCGCTTTCCCCCAAGCTGCTCGCAGGTGAGGGCCAGACCGCGCCTTGCTGCCGTCTTGCACATCCGACGGCTTTCTGTAAGCGGTGATACGGATAGGTCATTTCCTGTTCATTGCATTTGGCTGATGAATTGCTATTACAATAAACCTTTTGGCACACATTTGTCAACACTGTACAAAGCGCTTAACTCATTTTTGGTGATGCGGATAAATTTCACGCAGTTTCGACCGGCTATTCTTGGACAAATTGTAAACAAAATTTGAACAAATTCGCAAGGTTTGCCGCAATCAGCAAGGCTTCTCCGCGGCGGGATGAGGGCATCCCGCCCTACAGATCATTTGTATGTTTGCACCGCAATATAAAATAAGCTGTAGGGAACGGTCTTGACCGTTCCGGGGCTTCGCTGTATATGCCATAATGAGATATACAACAAGGCCCCGACAAATTCACTTTTCTCTGCACTTAATTCCGTAATTACCACGGCTTCCAGATTCATAACCCCTATATATTTCATAGAGTTTGCCGTTTATTACAACTTCGTCATCACCTGTAAAAGTGTATGAGTCGCCATTCTCATCACAATACTTGGAAATTGCTTGGTGCGCTTTAACAACAGTAGGATAGATGTCTCCTTCGTTATATGGTACCCAAAAAGCTTTTTTAGACATATTAAACATTAATGTCACTCCTTTCTAAGTTTGAACACATTCCGACTACTTATTGAGACTATTATACTACGACTTCTTATTCAGATCAACTTAGGATTTGTAGCTTTGTCAACTTCCCGATACTGTAATCATATATTTCTCACCTCTGTTTAGATTTATGATTGATGATCACTTTTATCACAATGCAAATCAGTAACAAAATAATGGTCAATACACCATATATCAAGATGCTTGTATACCACGGTGCTGATTGCACAACGTATAATTCGGGATGAGTTTTGAAGTCCCAAACAGTATAAACCCCGTGTCCAATAAATACACCAATAAAAACTGCAATAAAGATGTTTATAATGATGTTTATTTTTTTCATGCAATCACACTCCCTTGGGTAAATTCGCGTTTGTTGAATGAAGTTCAACAATGCACACCCCAGTGGGGTGTGCAAGCGACAGAACGGTCTTGCGCACAGCGCAAGATGGAGGGGCCGCGCCCCGACAAGTTCGCGTTTTCCCCTGCCTGTTGGGTGATATACTCGTCCAGCTCGCTGCTCTGCCAGGTATAGCGCTGCAAAAGCTGCCAATCGCAATCGGGGCGGGCCAGCTGAGCATCCACACAGAAGTGCTCCAGAGGCAGGCAGCACAGCAGGCTGAAGCTAAACGCCGCCGCCACAAAGGCCATGCGCGCCGCCGGGATGCCGCAGAACAACCGCACCGCAGCCAGAACACTGGCCAGTAACAATGCTCCCAGCACCCATGCAGCCCAAATGCGCCGCACCGTTGGGCCGTACAGATTGATATACACCGCCAGCTTGGCCGCAGCCAGCATCGCAAACCCGGCACCGAACCCGCACAGCGCCACGGCCAACACGCGGGATAAGCCCTTTTGGGTAACCGGCTGCGCCCCCAAAAAGTGCAGTGCCGCCAGCACAGTAAGGTCCAGCGCCAGAATGCGGCAAAACTCCCAAAAACCGTTCACCGCAAACGCGGCGGCATCCGGCGCGGTCAGGGGCAGCGGTGCCCCAAGGGCAGCGGCGAATTCCGCCGCCTGCACGGCAAAAAACAACGTATACACACCACACAGCACCGCCATGACTAACACTCCCATCAGCTGAGGCAGGCGCGGCAGGGCTGCCAGTTTGCCGTAAAACTGTTCCGCCGCAACAGGCGGCGCCTTGCGCCGGGCGCTGCCGCCCGCCAGACCAAACAACCAGGCACCAACAGGCAGGGAGAGCGCAAAGATCAGCAGATTTGCCAGCAGGGCATCCTGCCCGAACAGCTGCCCCAGCCAGCTGCCAAGATGCCCCCACAGCCGGGCAAAGTTATCATCCGCCCCCGCCAGCGTGGCGCAGGCCGCACCGCCCAGCAGCAGGGCAGCAGTTATACTGACGGCGGTTTCCAGCGTGCGGCCTTTGCGTCCCGCATGATTGGCCCACCAGCGGTGCAGTGCCTGCCACAGTAGCTGGGTACGCAGCAAAAAGTTGCCGAATGGGATGGCAAACATGCCCGCCACGCCATCCAGCAGCACAAGGCAGCTGGTGCGGCCAGCCGCCAGTAAATCATTGCGGGCCAGCACATAATAAATAGCCGTGCAGTGCCACGCCACGACCTGCCAGAAGCCAAGGTCGTCCGTGTGCAGGCTCCACCCCGCCATGGCCAGGCTTTGCACCAGCCAGCAGCACCACCAGACTGCGGCGGTCCGGCTGGGTTTGCGGTCCCCCGCCCAGGCGGCGAGCTCCACCACTACGGTATACAGCGCCACAAACACCAGCACTCCGGCGCGCCAGGCGGAGTACTCGCTCGCCACCCCAAAACCCAGGCAGCGGTCAACATATTCATAGCTCGCCGCATAGCTCAGCAGCAGGGCGGCCAGCATGACCCACTGCGGATTTTTGGGTGCAGAAAATGGAAGGGGCTGGCCTGCAGCCTCTTTTTTATCAAATTTCATTGGGTTGTCTCCTTATATCAAGGTCGTTTCTTTACGTTTCGTCCGGGCGGTATTCCAACAGGTCAGCGGGCTGGCAGTCCAGCGCTTTGCACAGGGCTTCCAGGGTGGAAAACCGCACCGCTTTTGCTTTGTTGTTTTTCAGGATGGAAAGGTTGGCCGGGGTAATGCCGATGGTTTCAGCCAGCTCCCCCGCCCCCATGTGGCGCTTTGCCATCATCACATCCAGGTTGACGATAATTGGCATCTTCTGCGCCCCCTTACACGGTATAGTCCAGTTCGTCTTTCATCTTAACGGCCTGGGCAAACGCATTTTTGATGACCCGCACGATCAGCGCCATAAACGCCGCCGCAACGCCAATGGCAAAGATGAACGGCAGCCCCAGCACAGCACCCACCGGCAGGCAGAGCGCTGCAGCCCAGGTGCAGCACCAGCTGATGCGCCGCAGGGCCAACACGTTGGCAGGGGTAAACACCTCTTCTTTTTCAATGCGCGCCAAAAACATGTACAGGTTATACAGCATCCACAGGGCCAGCGCGGCGCTGCAATAGCCCAGCCCCAGCAAAAAATACCCCAGCTTTGGCCCATGCACCAGCTGCAGCGCGTGCACCGCCAAAACCCAGCTGACGATGCGCGGCCCGCACAGCACCATCACCACGCACCCCATGGCCGCCGCCAGGGTGGCGAACTTGGTCAGCATAATGCTTTTGTGGTCGTTCCAGCCAAAAAAGTTTTCTGGTAATTGACGCATTGGTCATTCCCCCTGATGTTTTATGGTATATCCGATGCTGTTATCATAGCATCTATTGCATCGTTTTGCAATACATTTTTATTGTTTTTCAATATATTTATTCTGTTTTGCAATGCGTTTATGCTTCAGGTTCCTGCACCAGCTGCCCTGCGGCAGATTTTCTGGCTGAAAATGCGGCAAAAAGCTTGACTTTTTCTCCCATACCTGTTACAATATTTAAGCTGTAACAGGCAAATTGAGTATTTGTGCCCGTAGCTCAGTTGGTAGAGCACCTGACTTTTAATCAGGGTGTCCGGGATTCGAATTCCCGCGGGCGCACCAAAAAGCACCAGACAAATTTTTGTCCGGTGCTTTTTTGTTGTGTCATTCAAGATTTTCAACATTGTGATTCCTTTTTGGCTGCTTAGCCCGCTTTTCATTTCCTCCAGATCATCACCCCCATCCAGAACAGGTTGGCGAAGATCCTGTCGGTGCCGGTGGCCACCATGACCGGGAACAATGCCCAGGACAGCACCACCCGATGGCAATATGCCCCAGCATCTGCCGCGTTCCTGGAATACATTCGCTCTCGGCTGGGGGATGCCTTTTGCTGATTTCACCCATACCAACAACAAACACCGTGCCGCCATGCAGGGGGTTCTCCTGCTTGCGGCACGGTGCTTTGTTGTATCAGGCTATTGTCGGGTTATTGTTTCTTTTTGGCAAGCTGTCTGCCCACGGCCCACAGCCAATCCAATGCGGCGGCGGCAAGGGCGGGGTACACGATCAGGCCGAACAGCTGGTACCAGGTGGGGATAAAGTAATCTGCCCCGCCGGGCAGGGTGCTGGCGGCGTTCAGGGTAATGCTTTGCGGAGTAAAGGTCAGGCCCACGGTCTTGTTTTCATCGGGGCTGCAGGGATCCAGCCGCAGTGCCACGATCTGGGTGCGCGGCAGGGTGTACACATAGGTGCCGTCTGCCAGCACTTTGGGGAAGACGCGGCGGTCCTGGCTGTAGGGCTCCCCCGTTTTTGTGGTGTAATACAGGCACATTTCGCGGGAATCGCCGTCAAACTCCACGTTGTAGCTCACGGTACGCACCACGCGGCCGGATACATCCTCCAAAATCATCTGCGGGTCGCCGCCTGTGGTAATCAGCTGGCCCTGGGGTGCGCTGTTCTCCCCCGGCTCCCCCCAGGTCAGCTCGGCCAGCTGCCAGCTTTCAATGGGGATCGAGGTTTCAGTCAGGGTGCCTTTTGCCTTGGCGGAGCTGTCCCCCGCAAAGGCCACCGCACCCTGCACCAGCCAGAACACCAGCGCCGCGCACCAGCACAGCACCGGCAAGGCAAAGCGATGGGCAAACAGTCGGTTCAGGCAGCTTTTCCATGTCATCTCTTTCATTGGGCCGCCTCCTTGCTCATCTGCATTGTGACCGGCTCATACCCGGCATCCGTTACGCGGTAGAGCAGGGTCTGCCCCGCCTGCGCAGCGGCCAGGTGGTCGGTAAACAGGTTCTGATAGCTCTGCACAAAGATATCGTCGATCTTTTGCAGGTAAAGCACCGTACAGCCGTTGGCACGCACGGTTTCATCCAGGCGTTCAGCGGTGTAGGGGTGGTAGTAGCGCTGCTTCACGCCCTCCTCCTGCGGTTCCAGCTCCGGCAGGCCGAAGGTTCCGCCGCCGCCCTCCTGCGTGGCCCCCACGCCGGAGTAATCCACCAGGACGGGGTAAAAATCAAACACGGCAGAGAACCAGTGTTCGCCGTTATCCCCCTGGCTGACAAAAAACACGCGGTCGTTTTTGTTCAGGTAATCGCTGCACAGCCAGTCAGCTTCGGCGCGGGCGGTCTTGCGGTCGGCGAATTCGCCATCCGAGAAGCCCAGCACCGAAAGCTGCGGCAGGATCATGCCGTTCACCCGCACCAGCATGGCGGCGGCCATCAGCAGAACACCGGCCTGGCCCGCCAGGGCAATCCAGCGGCGGGCCGGGGCTTTCTGTTCGCCATCCGCGGTTTGCAGGGCGGTGCTCCAGCAGGCCAGCGCCATAAAGAACCAGCCGATATAGTAGGTATAGATATAGCGGTTATAATCCACCAGCCCCACGGCCTGATCCGGCTTGAAAATAAAGCCATAGCTGAGCGCCAGCATGAGGTTATACCCCACAAAGCATGCAAGGGACAGCACCCCGATGCAGCCGATGCGCAGCTTGAGCTGGCGGCCTCTGGCGCAGATGGCCGCCACCAAGAACACCAGCAGAATCAGCACCACAACATTGCGGCCCTGGCCGATCATGCTCAGCCGACCATCCGAAGTCCAGAACTGGTGGCCCATATCGGCCATGGCTTGGGTGAACTGGCTCTGGCGCTCGGCGTAAAAGCCCTCCACCGGCTGGCCCAGCAAAATCTTGATGCCGTTGATGACCACAGCGGACAAGGGGGCGCTGGTTTCGCCGGTGCCGCCCTCGCTGGCACTTTTGGCAACCAGAATGCCCACATAGCGGATGTTCCAGAAATAATAGATCAGCATGGGCGCGGCAAAGCAGGCAATGGCAAAGCCGGTGCGGCGGGCAAGGCCCTTTTTGAAGGGGTGCTCCGCAAACAGCCAGGCATCCACAGCCATCAGCCCCGCCGCCACCAGGGACAGTACAAAGGTGTTGGCCTTGATGTTGGCCGCCAGCGCCAGTACCGGCAGTACGGCCCACTTGGGGCCGCCGGTTTTGCGCAGCGCCAGCCACAGCGCCACAGCGCCGCCCAGTGCAAGGCCCGCGGGCACATCGCCATAGGCGGTCATATAAGTGGTATCCAGATAGATCGTATGGTTATACACCGCCAAAAACCAGGGGGCAAACCAGCAGATTGCTGCCAGCGGCACCGCAATGCGGTACTGGCGGAAGTTCAGCCCGCCCAGCACCGCGGCAAACACGGCGGCGGCCAGCACATCATACGCCACATAGATCTTCCAGTCTGCATAATGGCCCAAAAACTGGAAGAAGTAGGAGAGCAGCGGCAGGCCGGGGTTCTGGGTCTGGGGCCAGGGGGTTCCAAGGGTAGCCAGGGCATACAGGCGGTTATCCGCCTTGGTCACCTTTACGGCGGTAGCCCACAGGCTGAGTTCATCATACTTGGTTGCCAGCGGCTGGCGGATGAAAAAGTACACCGCAAATGCCAGCGCCATGCCCCAGAACAGCACCGCCCCCGGTGTAACCAGGCGGCGGTAGGCCGGGCGCTGGCCTTTGTGGGGCACCAGCGCCCACACGCCGCTGCCCACAAACACCGCCCACAGCAGCACAGTGCCGGGCAGCAGCAGGTTTGCCATGCCCGCAGCCGTCAGCCAGGCAACGGCAATACCCAGCGCGGTCAGCGGGGCCAGCGCAGCATGCAGGTTACATTTGAGCGTTAGGAACGCGCAGAACAAAAACAGCACCGCCAGCGCGGCAAAGATGCAAAGCAGCTCCATAGAATCACCATTTTATACAACATAAAAGCCCTGCGGGTGTGCCCCCAAGCCATGGGCGCACCGCCCCACAGGGCTCTTTTTTACTTTTTGCGGAAAACATCAACGGCAAGGCAGGCAAACGCAGCCCCCACAGCCGGGGCAAACAACAGCAGCAGCCATTGGCCGCCGTTTGGCACAAAGCGCAGGTACCACGGCTGCACCGGGTTGAGCACCACGCCGTCCAGCCGGGTAGGCACGCCGCCCACACTGTCCGGGTCAATGCGCAGCCCGGTCACGGTAAGGCCGCCCAGGTCAAAGGTATACTGGTTTTCGCCGCTCACGCGGGCAAAAACTTTCTGGGTCTCGCTGTACTCGGTCTGGCCGGGGCGCAGGTAATACAATGCTATGCTGCCGGGCGGCAGGTAGTGCACGGCGTCCAGCTCCACCGTTTCCAGCCAGGCTTCGCCCCGCCAGATGATGTGCGGGTCGTTGTCGGTGGAAAGATACCAGCCGGGTTCATCCACCGGCGCGGTATGCCATTCATCGTCATCATAATTGACAAAGCTTTCAAATTCCAGGTCATCCGCCGTCAGGGTGCGGGTCACCATAGTGCCGTCTGCTTTATGGTTCAGCATCACAGCGCTGCCCACCAGCACGTACACCAGCCACACAATAACAGCGGCGGCATATGCCAATATCAGCAGCTGCTGGGGGCGCAGCGGGCGGCCCGCACGGGCGGGGGCGGCAAAACGCTTGGTTGGGCGTTTATCTTTCATTGTACCACCCCGCTTTCTGCCACAGCCACCGGGGTAAAGGCGATAGGCTTGCTGCGGCCTTCAAACCGGTAGAGGGTTGCGGGCATATTAGCTTTCAGCCCGCCTTCAAACCGGCTGCTAAACTCCCGCTCCAGATAGTCGTCCGCGCGGTCGATCAGCAGGTAGTCGATCTGCTTTTCTTCCATATAGGCGGTCAGAGAGTCTGCGGTGCAGACCGCCTCAAAGTCATACAAGGTCCAGTTCAGGCTTTCCACCAGGTTCATAAAGTCGGAGTCCCACCGGCTGGAATAATCATCGTTGCCCCACCAGGTACCGCCATAGCCGTTGACCACCTTGGCGGTCAGCTCATACTTGTAGTAGTACCAGCGGGTGGCATCATCGCCCTGACTGATGACCAGCACGCGGTCCGGCCAGTCCAGCACGGTGTTCATTGCTTCAGCGCGGTTCTTTACATCGCGGCGCAGGGTGTACAGGCTGTCGGCGTTGGTCCAGAACCCGGCTGCGGGCACACCGCGCCAGGCAAAAATACCCAGCACTGCCGCAGCGGCCAGCCCCAGCGCCGCACGGCCCAGCCGCTGCGCCGCGCCGCTGCCCTGCCCCACCGCAAAGCCCAGCACACAGAAGCCGTACAGCATCCACCCCTGCAGGTAGGGCGCGATATAACGCTCATAGTCCTTCAAGGCGGAGCCTTCGGCCTCGGAGAAATTGTAGAAGTACAAAATCAGGTGGAAGAGATACAGCGCGGCAAAGCAGAACGCCCCGCCCACAAAGCCAACCACGGTGCGGCGGCGTGCGGCACCGGCAGGCGCTGCCACAAAGGCCGCCGTGAACAGCAGCAGAATGCAGCTGACGGCCATGATGGGCGCGCCCACCAAACAGACGCGGCGGTACGAAAATGCCTGGCCCATGCTCTGCATGATCTGGGCAAAGCGTTCTTCGCGCCCAATGCCCAGCAGCTGCTTGATGCCGCCGGTCAGCACAGCACCATAGCTCAGGCCCGCGCTGCCCACGCTGGCCCCAGTGGTTTCGATTGGGGTCACGGCGGCGGTATAGCGGTTCCAGCTGATAAACACCGCCAGCACCACCGCCGCCAGAATACTGCATTTTGCCAGCGATACGCCGAAAATGCGGGCAGGCTTTGTATCCGGGTGCGGCGTACCGAACAGCTGATCCAGCCCGATCAGGAACGTAACGATCAAGGCATAGGCAAAACCGATATCTTTGGTCATGGTCAGCACGGCAAGTGGCATGGCACAGGCAAAAAAGCCGGTTTTGCGCCCGCCCGCCGCGGCATACAGGCACAGGGTTCCGCCAAACAGCAGCGCCAGGGGGGTATCCGCCATGGCGTTGGCGTAAATGGTGGATGGGGTGCCCGCCGGAACCACGCTGAAAAAGAACGGCAGAAGAAAGCCCGCAGCAAACACCAACACAGCACCCGCCCAGTTTTTGCGCGGCATGGCTGCCGCCGGGGCAATGCAGGCCAGGAACAAAATATCCAGCCCGGCCAGGCACTGCCATTCATAAAACTGGCCCGGTACGCGCTGGAAGAGATAGGAAACCAGGCTGGTTGCCGGGTAGGTAAAGCTCGCCGTCAGGTTGATGGGATCCGCCACATACAGCGCAGCGCGCTCCGCCACCATCTTGGGGGCCAGGCCCCAGGCGGTAAATTCATCCCACTGGGTAAACATGGGCTGCTGCAAAGCAAACAGCACCCACAAAAAGCAGCTGCCGCCCACAAACAGCAAAAAGCCGGGGCTGAACAGCGCCCGCCGGATAGCCCGCCACCCGGCACGCACCCCAAAATAGACCCCACCGGCCAGCCAGACCGCCATGATGATAAAATGGCCGAACTGCAAAAGCCCCAGCAGGGAAAGCAGATACAGCACCACGGCCGACCCGCACAAGGCGGGCAGCGGCAGCAGGGCGGCATCGAACCGGGTGCATGCCGCCACGCACAGACAGCATGCGGAGAAGAACAGCAAAAACAGCAGGCCGAATACAATCTGCACGGTACAGCACCTCCCGGATTGAAATTAAAAAATAGTAGAGAATCATGTTGATGGACCGCCGCCCGGTGGGCGGCTTAGAAAATTGGGGCAAGGTAGCATATAAAGGCTGATTCTATATTCGCAGACTATCACGCAAAAGCCGCGAAAAACCGCAGATTTGATCGTGCCGCAGGCACACCGCCATTATTCTTTATTCTTTTAACTATTCTCTATTCTTTTAACTATTCTCTCATATACGCGTAAGCCAGCTCACGCGTATACGACGTACACCGGCCCCACAAAGTAGTGCTGGAAGAGCAGCACAGCGCCAAAAACGGCATAGCAGGCGCACAGCGGGGTGATGGCCGCTTCGGCCTTTTCTTCCGTGATGGCGGGGCGGATGGTTTTGCGCAGCAGTACGGCCAGGGCGGGAAGCAATGCCAGCCAGACGCAGAGGAAATACCGCGCCTGCAGCCCCACAATGCGCACCATGCCCACCGGGGTATAGGTGATATACATGGCTGCCATGGCACCGGCGGCGTACACCAGCGCCAGCAGCGCCGCCCCGCCCACGCGGCGGCGGGTGGGGAACGCATCGGCGCGTTTTGGCTGCGCAGCAGCCAGCAGGGCGGCCAACAGCAGCACCAGCGGGCCGGTCAGGTTCAAAAAGCTGATGGGCAGGTCCTTCCAGCCGAACAGGCCGAGCTGCCCAATAAAGAAATCATTCTCTCCCAGGGTCCCCCAGAACGCAGCAATGGTCCGCAGAGGGTTGCGCAGCACAAAGGCCAGCTGTTCACCGCCGTTTACCGTGCTGCCGCCCTGGCGCTCAATCATGGGATAGTTATAGCGGAACGCCGTTCCGTACCATTCCGTCAGCAGGGTAACGGCCATAGCACCGCCAAAGCCGCCCAGCGCCCACAGCGGGCGGCGTCCCTTGGCGTGCCATTCCCGTTTTGCCACCAAAAAGATGGGCAGCACCCACAAAAGGTTCAGGTACGGTTTAGCGATATTGACAAAGATGCAGGCGGCGGTGTAAATGCCCGCCGTTTGGGTGTTCCACTCCTTGCGGGTCAGCAGGGCAAGCATCAGGTAATAGCAGCCCAGCAGGGTTGCATCATAGCTCAGTGATGCCCCCATAAAAAGCGACATCGGCAGCAGCATAATGGCCGCAAAGGCCGGGCGGTAACGCTCCGCTTTGGCCAGCGCCAACGCGCACAACAGCGTGTAGGCCAGCAGGCTGACGATGCGCCCGCCATACAGGCAGCCCAGCGCGCCAAAGCCCAGCAGGCGTGCCAACGCCATACCGACCGCACCCGGCAGGAATGGAATGACCAGAAAGCTGACCGGCTCGCTGACTGGGTCCGGCACAGAATCCCGCACATCGTGCGCCAGGTACAGGGCAAAGCTATCCGCCATGCTCTGCACTGCGCCGTCCTTGCCGTATTGCTTCAGGGCATAGCCCGCGGTGTTATAGGCTTTTTTCGCCCCGGTATCGGGGTCGGTGCCCACACCGGCAGAGGTATGCGCATTCACCCATGCACCGGGGAACGCTTCCAGCAGGTATGCCACATCGTCCGGGTAGGTGCGGGAAGCATCAAAATCAAAGTGCCCGGTGGAGATGGCATAGGTGCGCAGGTAATGGTCGGCTTCGTCCGGCGTTTGCAGCGGCGGGTTGGCAAATGCAAACAGCAGCCCGCACAAAAAGATGCACACGGCCCCTTTTGCCGCAAATCCCTTTGCAAACTGCCGCACACAATACCCGGCCAGCAGACATACTTCCAGAAAGGCCGCACACCCCAGCGTGACCACCAGGGGGGACACACGGTTATCCAGCCCAAAGAACACCCGCCAGTAATAGGCCCACAGCACGCCGCACACGGCGGCGCACAGCACAGCCAGCCCCCACCGCACAGCGGCGGGCAGCTTTTGTAATTTTATTGGCATAAAACTCCCTTACAACCGGCCTTACAGAATATACTGGCCGACTTTGTACTGGTCCAGATTGCCGCGCAGGAACTCGATGGTTTCGGCAAGGCCCTGTTCAAAGGTGTACTGCGGTTTCCAATCGGTCAGGGTGCGCAGCTTGGTGGCATCGCCCAGCAGGCGGTTGACCTCGCTCTTTTCGGGGCGCAGGCGCTCGGCTTCGCAGACGATCCTGGCGCTGGGGTTGATCTGGGCAATCAGCTCATTGGCCAAATCGCCGATGGAGTGTTCCACGCCGGTGGCAATGTTGATCTCCTGGCCAATGGCGGCATCGCAGTCCGCAATGGCCATAAAGCCGTGGGCGGTATCCTTAACATAGTTAAAGTCGCGGGTAGGGGTCAGGCTGCCCAGCTTGATCTCCTGCTGGCCGGCCAGCAGCTGGGTGATGATGGTGGGGATGATGGCGCGGCCGCTCTGGCGCGGGCCATAGGTGTTGAAGGGACGCACAATGGAAACCGGCAGGTCAAAGCTGCGGTAAAAGCTTTCAGCCAGGCGGTCCGCGCCGATCTTGGTGGCAGAGTAGGGGCTCTGGCCCTGGAACGGGTGATGCTCGTCAATGGGCACATACTGGGCGGTGCCGTATACTTCGCTGGTGGAAGTAACCATCACGCGCTGGGTGCCCAGCTCACGGGCGGCGTTCAGCACGTTCAGGGTGCCCTTGATGTTAGTATCCACATAGCTGTCCGGGCTGTGGTAGCTGAACGGAATGGCAATCAGGGCCGCCAGATGGAACACGCGTTCCTGCCCGCGCATGGCAGTACGCACGCCGTTGGGGTCACGCACATCGCCCATAAAGATATCCATTTCATTGCGGATCTCCGGGGGCAGGGTATCGATCCAGCCCAGGGAACCAAACGAGTTATACAGGCAGAAAGCACGCACTTTCTCGCCGCTTTTTACCAGCTCTTCGGCCAGATGGCTGCCGATAAAGCCATCGGCACCGGTCACCATAACGGTATGGGACATTGTAAAAACACTCCTTTTTATATGGCAATACCGCCCGCAGGGCAGAACAATCCAATTATTACAAAATAGTATAACCGATTTGCGGCCTGATTTCAACCAATGCCCCGCCCAGCGTGCAAAAAAGTGCCGGGGCTGCCGCGGATAGGGCAGGTCCGCATTAAATTTATATAAAGATTATTCCGTTTGTATCAAAGAGTTCGGCAATATGTTATAATTAGGATAAATACAGTGCTGGGCCGCATTCCCTGCCCTGTAGTGGAAAGGAGCCTGCACCCATGCCGCAACGCGAACCTGCCCTGCTTTGGCTGCGGGACTGCGCCCTGACCGCATTGGTCCTTGCGCTGTGTACGCTGACAAGCTGGGTATTTTTCCGGCTGGATTTTGTTTCTTCCAACTATATCCTGACCTATATCCTGGGCGTCATGTATATCAACGTCTTTACATCGGGGTTGGTGTACGGCGTTGTGGCTTCGCTGTTCTCGGTGATGCTGGTCAACTATATGTTCATTGACCCCTTTATGCAGTTCCGCATCCGGTCAGACGACATGGTAACGGCAGTGGTCATGCTCTGCGTTTCGCTGCTCTGCTCCTCGCTGACGGGGCGTATCAAGGTACAGGCCGCCCAAAGCGAGCGCAAAGCCTATGCTTCGCAGGTGCTGCTGGAAGCCAGCCGCAGCCTGTTGGGGGCCGAGGACCCTGACACCATTCTGCGGATAACGGCCACCCAGCTGGGCAAGCTGTTGGAGCGCCCGGTCTGCTTTGCCCCCGCACCGGAGCACATTGCACCGGGAACCCTGATTCTGCCCCCGCCCAGCCAGACGGATTACCGCAGTTGCCCGGCGCTGCATGAGTTCAGCACCTATGAGCACAATCTGGCATTATCCATCCTGGATGTGTGTTCCCTGGCGCTGGAAAAAGAAGCCTCCAACCGCGCCCGGCGCGAAATTGAGGAAGCCGCCCGCCAGGAACAGCTGCGCGCCAACCTGCTGCGCAGCATCAGCCATGACCTGCGCACCCCGCTGACAAGCATTTCCGGCAACGCGCTGATTTTGACCGAGAAAAATCCCCTGCTGACCGAGGAAAAGCGCCGGGAGCTTTCTGCCGCAATTTATGAGGACGCCAACTGGCTGAACCATCTGGTGGAAAATCTGCTTTCCATCACCCGGATGGAGAACGGCCAGGTAAACCTGCGCATTCAGCCGGAGCTGATTCAAGACATTTTTGACGATGTACTGGCTCATTTAGACCATGACGCCGCCCGCCACACCATTGTGACCAACGTGGCGGATGACCTGCTGATGGCCGATATGGACGCCCAGCTGATCGAGCAGGTTCTGGTGAACCTCATCAACAACGCCATCAAATATACCCCCGAACATTCCCACATCGAGCTTTCCGCCGCGCCGGAGGGTAAATTTGTCCGCATCTGCGTAACGGATGACGGCCCCGGCATCCCGGAAGAAAGCCGGGATAAGCTGTTTGATATGTTTTATACCCTTGGCAAAACCCACAGCGATGGCCGCCGCGGGCTGGGTCTTGGGCTGGCCTTGTGCCGTTCCATTGTTGCCGCCCATGGCGGTGTGATCGATGTACAGAACGCTGCACCGCACGGTGCCTGCTTCCGTTTTACACTCCCGCGAACTGAGGTGACCCTGTATGAATAAACCGCTGATCCTTGTGGTGGAGGATGACCCGGCTGTTGCACGGCTGATCTCCACCACACTGGAAACCCGCAATTATCAGTACCACCGTGTACAGAACGGAGCCGGTGCCCTGTTGGAAGCTGCTTCGGCACGGCCGGATGTAATTTTGCTGGACCTTGGCCTGCCGGATATGGACGGTATTGATGTGATCCGCAAGATTCGCGGGTGGAGCAATGTGCCCATTCTGGTGGTTTCGGCCCGCAGTGATGATACCGACAAAGTATCCGCCCTGGATGCCGGTGCAGATGATTACCTGACCAAGCCGTTTAGCGTGGAGGAGCTTTTGGCCCGGCTGCGCGTGGCGCTGCGCCGTGTGCGGTATGATACTTCCCGCGCAGGTGACCAGGCCAGCATATACGAGAACGGAGAACTGCGCATTGACTATGCCGCAGGCTGTGTGTACCGCGGCGGAACGGAGATTCACCTGACCCCCATTGAGTACAAGCTGATCTGCGTGCTGGCCAAGAACACCGGCAAAGTGCTGACCCACAACTATCTGCTGAACGAAGTCTGGGGCAGCCCGGCTGCATCGGACACACCGTCCCTGCGCGTGTTTATGGCAACGCTGCGCAAAAAAATTGAGGAAGACCCCAGCCACCCCCGCTATATCCAGACCCACATCGGCGTTGGCTACCGCATGATCCGCCAGTAAAGTTTGGCTTTCAAAATGTAACCGCAACAGCCCGTCCATCCGTTTGTTGCTGGATGAGCGGGCTGTTTCAATTTTATTTATTCGGTTTTCTCTGCTTTACTTGGCTGCGCGGCGTCCGCCTTTGCCGCCGGTCTTTTTGGCGCGGCCGGTGCCGGTCTGGGTGCGGGTGGACTTGGGGGCCGTTTTCTTGGGTTCCGGCTTTGGCATATCCTTTTGCAGCAGCTTATCCGGCACGGGCTGGATGCTCCACAGCTGGTTTTCGCCAAACACATCCTGCCAGATCTGGGCCTGGGTACCGTTATCGACCCGCATGCCCACCAGGTCAATGACCTTATCAGCCAGCACATTGCGGATCTTGGCCTTGCCGCCATCGGCGGGAACAATCTCCCACCGCTGGCCCTTGCCGGTGGTTTTCTCCCACTGGTGCACCCAGGTTCCGTTCACAACACCACTCATGGCCAGGTCCATCACCTTGCCGGTAAAGCGGTTTTTGATGCGGTACTGGCCTTCGGCGGCTTCCTCAAAAATCCATTGCTGCCAGGGCTGACCCTCATAGCTCCACAGGCGGATGGATGCACCGTTCTCGGTGTTGAAATCAGCAACTTCCAGCACGCGGCCATTGGCGGCAGCGATAGTATAGCAGGCGCCTTCCCGAATGACGGTCTGTGCGGATTTTTTCATAGCGTTTTTCCTCCTTTGCCTGTGCGGCGCTTTTGGTGCCTTACAGGTTATGTATTTATTGTACATATTATAGCACATTCGCACAAAGCGGTTTTGCCAAAATCGTGTAAAGTTTTTTGGTAACACTGCACGCTTTTTCGGGGTTAGCGGGCGGTTTAACCAAAGGTGGCTTGCATTTTTCAGCAATCTATTCTATGATATTATATAAAATAACTGTAATTATAGGAGGCACCCACCTTGAGGATCGCATTGATTGCCCATGATTCCCGCAAAGAGCTTTTGGCCCAGTTCTGCACAGCCTATGTGCGTATTCTGTCTCAGAACGAACTGGTTGCCACCGGCGTGACGGGCAAAGTGGTACACGATACCTGTGGGCTGCCGGTTCGCTGCCTGTACCCCGGTGCACGCGGCGGTGCCGAGCAGATTTCCTCCATGATTGCCTGCGGCGAAATTGATATGCTACTGTTTTTCCGCGACCCCGTCAACGCCCGGCCCAATGAGCCGAACGCCGTTACCCTGCTGCGCCTGTGCGATACCCGCGCCATCCCCGTTGCCACCAACATTGCTACTGCCGAGGTTTTGATCCACGGCCTGGAGCGCGGAGACCTGGCCTGGATCGAATTGCAGCGCGGGAGAAAATAACGAATATCCACGAAACCCCAGCAAGCATTTGTAGGGTTTCTTCCAACTCTGCCTTATTGCGCATTGCAAAATTGTGATGGCCCTGGCCAAAATTTGTAGGGGACGATGCTTGCATCGTCCCGCGCACCGGGCCTTGCCTCATCAGCCACATGTTCGTGTGTACCCCTACGTTTCTCTACAGAATATAGACATATTTAGATATAACACGATTCCACAAATGCAAAAAGCATGTGCTTTTTCCACCTTTGCCGGGCGGGAAATCACATGCTTTATTTTATTCTATTGCTTCCGTTATCTTTCAGGTAATTTTCAGCGCGCGCTGAACGCGGTAGACCAGGTAGCGGAACAGCCCAACGATCATGCTGCCCTCGCACCATAAATAGTTAGGCAGATTACGCCAGTAAAATTTGGGCTTTTTGATTTTGGGCAGGGCGATCTTGGCTTCCGCATAGCCCTTGGCATAATCATTGCCGAAGCCGCGGTGACGGAACATGATAACTTTCAACAAATAGCCCAGCAGCATGGGGATAAAATTGACAACCAGCATGACCACCGGCTGGTTTTTGTAGGGCAGCAGAATGCTGTTGCGGCCGCTCTGAATGCTTTTGAATGGGTTATACCGCACTGCACCGGTGGTGGCACCGCAGATATGGCGGCACTTTGCGGTGGGGCAATAGACGTTTTTATAACCAAAATTGTTGGCGCGCCAGCTGAGGTCAACATCCTCATAGTAGGCAAAAAACAATTCGTCAAAAACGCCAATTTTATCCAAAATGGATTTTCTGTACAGTGCTGCGCCGCCACAGGCAGAAAAAATACGGCAGGGCTTCTGGTAGCGGCTGGCTTTCAGGCCGTCGCCGCGCTTGCAGGCAAAGCCCAGAATCGTCACATAATCTCCGGCGTCATCGGCCAGTTCCGGCTCGTAATAGCGCAGCATCAGGCTGGATACCGCAAAAATCTTCGGGTCGCTCTCAGCGGTTTTCAGCAGCTCTTCCAACCAGTTCGGTTCGGCAAAGGCATCGTTATTGAACAAGGCCATATACTCGCCTTTGGCCATGGCGATGCCTTGGTTGACCGCATGGGAAAAACCGGTATTCTCGCTGTTTTCGATCAGGTGGTAGCGGGGGTTACCGCAGTAGCTGTGGGCAATTTCGAGGCTTTCATCGGTGGAGCCGTTATCGATCACGATCAGCTCAAAGTCCTGCTCAGTCTGCGCCCAGATGGATTCGATGGAATCCCGCAGCCAGCCAGCACCATTCAGATTGGGGATAATCACGCTTGCTTTCACTGTGCTTCCCTCCTTTTAATAACCCATGCCGCCAAGCAGGATGGGCATGTAAGAAAGGCCAACGATCACGCTGTGCGCCGCAATCAGCAGGGCCAGAATGACCAGGTCCCCCACCAGCCGCTTGATCATGCAGGCAGTGGCCAGCTTCTGGCGTTCCTCCCATTTGCTGCCGCAAAGGCTCCAGTAAATCATCATGATAAGGCCCACCACCGGGATGGCAAACAACAGCAGCGTTGCAAGGTAATGCCCAGTGCCCATCTCTTCCTGTTGCTCGCCTTCATAGCACATGAAAAAGGGATCATCTTTCAGCGGAAATTCATCCTCGTCTTCATCATCCCAGTATTGAACCATATCCGGGTCCACATGGATGGTATAGCGCGGGCGGCTGGCTTCTGCTTTGGTGGGGGGCAGCGCACGGCCGCAGCGCGGGCAGACGGTAGTGCCCTTGGGAGCCACCAGACCGCATTGTTTACAAATATGCAATTCCATTTATACGTCCCCTTCCAGGCTCAGACTGCGGTCCAGCGGTGTGGCAAGAATGATCTGGGTGTTGGTGTTGCCCATCTTTTGCAGGTGGGTCAGCAGGTGTTCCAGTGCATCAATGCCGGGGCAGCTGACCTTGACGATAAAGTTATAGCTGCCGGTCACGCGGTAGCACTGCAGGATCTGCGGTTCGCCCTGGATCATTTTAAGGAAATTGTCCCGTTCCGATATCGCCGTCTGGATGGAAATCAACGCCTGGACTCGGTTATTCTCGCCGGGGTGGTGCAGGCGCACGGTATAGCCGCCGATGATGCCCTCCTGCTCCATGCGGTGGATACGGCTGGACACCGCCGGACTGGTCAGGTTGACCTGTTTGGCGATTTCCTTGACTGGCATGCGGGCGTTGCGCATCATAAGCTGGATGATTTTGCTGTCTAATTCATCCATGTCGAGTCACTTCCTGTCAGTTTTAGTCAATGAGCACAATAAAAATAAAATAAAGCAAATAAACCTTGTACGGCATTACAAAACCGAAAACCCTTTCATTTTCTGTGCATATGCTGAATTATTTTAAGTTATCTGGGCATCATTATAATAAAAGCAAAACAAAATTGCAAGTATTGCATTTGACATTTTAATAATCAAGGCTATAATGTACTTGTAACAAGAAAGAGAAAAACAGAGTATAACCCCTTTAAGTTCCCATTTATTACATTACCATCTTCTGACCTTTATATACTTTCCCACCCCTCTATGCACAAAAGCCCGCTTTTCAAGCGGGCTTTTGTGTTTTTGCCTGCCATTTTGTACTCTGCTTTATTTTATGAAGCAGATTTAATTTGCTTTTTCTCCCATACCCTAGTATAATGATGGGTAGTTTGTCTATTTTTATCTTGTTTTGCAAAAACGGAAAGGACTCCGCTGTGAATACACGTCTGGTCGGCATTTTGATCGACTCTTTTCCTAAGATTTTAATTAACGGCCTTACGGTCACCCTGCCGCTTACGATCATTTCTTTTGCGCTTGCGTTGGTCATTGCGCTGATTACTGCCCTTGTGCAGACCGCCAAAATCCCCGTTCTGCGGCAACTTGCCCGGTTTTATGTCTGGGTCATCCGCGGCACCCCGGTGCTGGTACAGCTGTTCGTGGTGTTTTACGGCCTGCCCAGCCTTGGCGTACTGATCGACCCGTTCCCGGCTGCTGTGGCCTGCTTTGCCATCAATGAGGGTGCCTACTGCGCCGAGACCATCCGCGCCGCGCTGGAATCTGTTCCCGCTGGTCAGATGGAAGCCGGGTACTGCGTTGGCATGACCTATCTGCAGACGATGCGCCGTATTGTGCTGCCGCAGGCACTGCGCACGGCGTTCCCGCCGCTGTTCAACTCGCTGATTTCCCTGCTCAAAGATACCTCCCTTGCCGCAAACATTACGGTAACCGAGATGTTTATGGCCACCCAGCGCATTGTGGCGCGCACCTATGAATCGCTGCCGCTTTATCTGGAAGTTGCCTTTATCTACCTGATGTTCTCCACCATCCTGACGCAGGTCCAGCGCTGGGGCGAAAAAAAGCTGAACGCCAAGGGCTTCAGCCAGAATTCCTGAGGAGGTGCCGCCATGCAGGAGATGCTGAAAATCACCGGAATCCGCAAATCGTTCAGCACGCTGGATGTGCTGAAAGGCGTGGACCTGACGGTGCACAAGGGCGAGGTTGTTTCGCTGATCGGGCCTTCCGGTTCCGGCAAGACCACGCTGCTGCGCTGCGCCAACTTTTTGGACCAGGCCGAGGACGGCACTATGGTGCTGGACGGCCAGACCTACCATTTGGGCCATGTGCGCCGCACTGAGATGTACGAAGCCCGCCGCCACACAGCGTTTGTGTTCCAGAATTACAACCTGTTTTTGAATAAGACCGCGCTGCAGAACGTGACCGAAGGGTTGATTGTTGCCCGCAAAATGCCCAGGGATGAGGCCGAAGCCCGCGCCCAAAAAGCGCTGGAAAAGGTCGGTCTGGGCAACCGCGGTGCCAGCTACCCCAATCAGCTTTCCGGCGGGCAGCAGCAGCGCGTGGCCATTGCCCGCGCCATTGCCACCGACCCCAAGATCATCTATTTTGACGAGCCCACCAGCGCGCTGGACCCGGAGCTGACCGTGGAAGTACTGGCCGTGATGAGGGACCTGGCCGCCGATGGCATGACAATGCTGGTCGTGACCCACGAGATGGGCTTTGCCCGCAACGTTTCTAACCAGGTCGTGTTCATGGAGCACGGCGTTGTGGTGGAACAGGGTCCCGCCAAAGAGATTTTTACCGCCCCACGCGAGGAGCGCACCCGCGCTTTTTTGCGTCTGGTGGAAGATAAATAAAAGTTTTTACATAACCAAGGAGAAGCACATATGAAACTGAAAGCATTGACCGCTGCCGTACTGGCAGCCGCCCTGCTGTCCGCCTGCGGTTCCTCCGCAGCGTCCTCTGCTGCACCGGCAGCGGATACTTCCAGCGAAACCGCTGCCAGCGCCGATAACTCCGGCGATCTGCTGGCCCAGATTCAGCAGCGCGGCGAGATCGTGTTTGGCACCGAGGGCACCTGGTCCCCCTGGACCTACCATGACGAAAACGACCAGCTGGTTGGCTTCGACATTGAAGTTGCCCAGAAGGTTGCCGAAAAGCTTGGCGTAAAGGCCACCTTTGTGGAGGGCGAATGGGACGGCCTGCTGGCCGGCGTGGACGGCGGCCGCTATGACAGCATGGCCAACGGCGTGGAAATTACCGAAGAGCGCGCCCAGAAATACGATTTTTCTGACCCGTACTGCTACATCCGCACTGCCATTATTGTAAAAAGCGATGATGACAGCATCAACAGCTTTGAGGATCTGAACGGCAAGACCACCGCCAACACCATTTCCAGCACCTATGCAACACTGGCCGAAAGCTATGGCGCCAAAACCACCGGCGTGGACGACCTGAACCAGACCATTGAGCTGCTGCTGAACGGCCGTGTGGATGCCACCCTGAACGCCGAAGTAACCTATTTTGACTACCTGAAAGAGCATCCCGATGCGAACATCAAGATTGCGGCTTTGACCAATGATGCTTCCCAGGTTGCTTTCCCTGTGCGCAAGGGTGATGAAACCGCCACCCTGCGCGAAGCTCTGAACCAGGCTATCAATGAGTTGCGCGAGGACGGCACCATTGCCGAGATCAGCGAGAAGTACTTTGGCACCGACCTGAGCCAGGCCCCCAGCGCGAACTGATTTAACAAAATCACAATATAGCATAAAAAATCTCCGTAACCTGCTGTGTTTGGCAAGGGGTGCGGAGATTTTTTGTTTGATGAGCGGTAGATTGCCTGGGAAATGTACTCTTTACGGGTGAGCAAATTCCCATAGAGGCGCGCATTGTGTGCCTGCGAATGTTTGGTTTGTGCAATACCTTGTGGAAACGCTATCACCCTTAGGTTGTTGGCGGGCGCACAATGTGCGCACCCCTACGAAGTGTTCACGCATTTATAAGTGCTGCAAATAATTTGCAGGGGATGATACTTGCATCATCCAGCGGGACAGGAATAGCCTTAATCTTGGGCAATCTGTCTTTATCATATCAGTAGGATGGGGGCATCCGATCCCGCCGGAATATTGGGTATGTAGATATTTCAAATTTTTGCAATGTTCATGGCATTACAGTAGAGCGTGCATCATTCATAATGTTTCGGAACGGTCTTGAGCGTTCCGGGGCTTTGGGGGAAATCCCGTTATGGGCGATACCACCCACTCAACTATTTTTCCCATTCTTAGCCCCATAAAATACATTTTCCCACACCAAAAACCGCCCCGGAAAGGTTATGCTTTCCGGGGCGGTTCTCCATCATCAATAATTTTCCGCGTGGACTTCAAAGTAGCTCTGGGGGTGATTGCAGGTGGGGCAGACTTCGGGGGCCTGGGTGCCCACCACGATGTGGCCGCAGTTGCGGCACTCCCACACTTTTACTTCGCTCTTGGCAAACACTTCTGCCATTTCAATGTTGTGCAGCAGGGCGCGGTAGCGCTCTTCGTGATGCTTTTCAATGGCTCCCACCAGGCGGAACCGGGCAGCCAGTTCGGGGAAGCCCTCTTCCTCAGCCGTCTTGGCAAAGCTGTCATACATATCGGTCCATTCGTAATTTTCGCCCGCGGCGGCGGCTTTCAGGTTGTCGGCGGTATCGCCGATGCCGTTCAGCTCCTTGAACCACAGCTTGGCATGTTCTTTTTCGTTATCAGCCGTTTTCAAAAACAATGCTGCGATCTGCTCAAAACCCTGCTTTTGGGCCACGGAGGCAAAGAAGGTGTACTTGTTGCGTGCTTCGGATTCGCCCGCAAATGCGGTCATCAGGTTTTTCTCGCTCTGGGTACCAGCATACTTGTTCATAACATTCTCCTTATCAATATTTTAAGATTTATTCCGAATCAAAGTTTTTTGCATCAGTATATTATGCCTTGTTCTATAGCCTTATTATAGCACAGTTTTGAGATTTGTAAAGGCAATTTTTAAGACTTAATATTAAATTTTATCCGTCGATTTTTAGTAAAAAAGCCAGTGCCGGGCAGAAATCTGCCCGGCACTGCCGAAAAAGTTCTTTGATTGTCTTAAATTTCTTTGCCCGTTTCAGGTTGTGGAATGATACCCAGATTTAAAACATCGGGTATAAGTAGCTGGCACCATAGCAGCCAATCTTTTTGGGGCCGGTGATGGCCTCCCCCGGTGCTGTTCCAGCAGCGCCCACACTTCCTGAACGTCCATTGGCTTAGTCCAGCTTCAGGTCGCCGTCCTTGATCCAGCCCTTTTTGCGGAACAGCGCGCCCAGCACCGCGCACAGCACGGCGGGCAGAACAAAGCTGACCAGCAGTAAGCCTGCCCAGTCAAAGGCGGTGATGCCCGCTTTTGCGCCGGATGCCACATCGGCCACCCAGCCGGTGTACACGCCGATCTGACCCACCAGGCCGCAGGTGCCCATGCCGGAAGAAACCGCCGGGCCGTTCATCTGCAATTTGAACACGCAGGTGGCAATGGGGCCGGTAATGGCGGAAGCAATGATCGGCGGCAGCCACACGCGGGGCTTTTTCAGGATATTGGGCATTTGCAGCATGCTGGTGCCAATGCCCTGGCTGACCAGACCGCCCACGCCGTTTTCCTTAAAGCTCATCACGGCAAAGCCGACCATCTGGGCGCAGCAGCCCGCAACGGCAGCGCCGCCCGCCAGACCGGTCAGGTTGAGCGCCGCGCAGATGGCTGCGCTGGAAATGGGCAAAGTCAGCGCAATGCCAACCAGCACCGAAACCAGAATGCCCATCAGCAGGGGCTGTAGCTCAGTGGCCCACATGATCACGCTGCCCACCGCAGAAGCCGCCGCGCCGATGGCAGGGGCAAACAGCACACTCAGACCCGTGCCCACCAGAATGGTGACCGCCGGGGTAACGATGATATCGACTTTGGTCTCTTTGCTGACAAGCTTGCCGCACTCTGCCGAAACAATGGCGATAAAGTATACGGCCAGGGGGCCGCCTGCACCGCCCAGGCTGTTGGCAGCACTGCCCACAGCGATCAGGCTGAACAGCACCAGCGGCGGGGTGTGCAGGGCGTAACCGATGGAAGCCGCCATGGCAGGCCCGGCCACGCTCTGGGCGAAAGTACCGGCATCCACCAAAAACTGCAGGCCGATCTGCTCGCCCAGCGTTTTAATGATGGTGCCGATCAGTAAACTGGCAAACAGGCCCTGAGCCATAGCGCCCATAGCATCGATGCCATAGCGATGCGCCGAGAACACAACGTCCTTGCGCTTCAAAAATTCCTTAAGCTTTCCCATACTCTTGCTCCTCTCAGATATCTTTCAGCATTGTACCGCCGAAGTTGTCATGTGTCAAGACACAAATCATGACAATAGTTTTCCACCAAGAGCGGGCAGATTGCGGGCGGTTGTCAAAGATCGGTTTTTGCGGTACAATAATACCAATCTTTTGGCCGGGCGTTTGCCCTGCTGGAATTGGGGGATTTTGTATGGTTGAAACGTTTGATGTCAGCATTACCCCGTACGGGCTGACCCGCCGGACTTTTGTTTACCTGCCGGATGACTGGCAGACTTCCGGCAAAAAATATCCCGTACTCTATATGTTTGACGGCCACAACCTGTTTTTTGACTCCACCGCCACATACGGCACCTGCTGGGGGCTGAAAGAATACTGTGACGCCCACCCCAACTGGATCATTGCCGCACCGGAGTGCAACCACGAGGGCAACAAGCGGCTGGAAGAATACTGTCCCTACCAGTCGGACTGGTTCGGCGGCATTGCGGGCACTGGGCATGAATACATGGAGTGGCTGACCAAAGAGTTCAAGCCAATGATGGACAAGCGCTACCCCACCCTGCCTGGCCGCGCCA
>ERZ772831.1066-NODE-1066-length-27155-cov-22.957897_pt1 | contig 27155 bp, 26 predicted proteins | sample MGYA00580858_ERZ772831 | MGnify/ENA primary metagenome ERZ772831 (study PRJEB29015, sample SAMEA2737694) | human gut metagenome | biome: human gut; feature: human-associated habitat; material: faeces | place: China | collected 2012 ... | reverse complement strand
TCTGCCGCGAGACCGGCTGTGATGTGTGGTTTCCGTTTTACCCGCTCTGCATGGAGCACTGCATTACTGAAACATACGCGATGGTGTACGAATGTTATCGAAAAATGATTGAACTGTACGGCGGCGGAAATGTCAGTACTTGCGGTTTTTCCTCCGGCGGTGCGCTGGCTTTGGGAATCGCGGCGCACAACAACGCGCAGCCCGAGCCGCTGCCGCAGCCGAGACACATCGTCGCCGTATCTCCCGGCGAAGTGCCGTGGAACGATGGCGAAAAATCGCGGATGAAGGCATTGAACGAAAGAGATGTTTCCATCGACTATGCCTTTATGGTGACGGTGGAGAAGTTCATGCGGCACGGCTGTGAGAATGTGCCGGACTATATGCTCTCCGGCTCCCGGGGAGATTTTACCGGCGTAGGCGATATTCACTTCTTCTATTCTGCCGACGAGGTGCTCTACGGTGCTTTGCCGGACTTTGAGGAAGCCTGCAAACGGGCAAATGTCCCCTATACGGTGTCCGCCCGCCCGAAGATGGTGCATTGCTACTGTATGCTGCCGATCTTCAAGGAGGCAAAGGAGGACTTTGCGAAAATCGTGGACATTTTGAAAAAATGAGATCGGAAACGGTCGTGTGATGATTGAAACACGGAGGCAATTAGATGAAGGACAAGAAGCTCCTATTTGACCGCAAATGCCATATGCTGTATTCAAAGCCTTGCAAGAAAGAGATACAGGCAAAAATCGCCCTGCACTATCCGGAAGCAGAGCGGGAGACAGTATGGGAAAAGGTACAGCGGCAGTATGTGGACTTCCTCTCCGACTGGCGTACAGATTTGGGCGGCAAACGGAACTTCCACAACGGCGTAGGCGGCACCTACGACTGCATCGCCATCATGAGCTATTATTTGGTCTGCAAAGCAGTTACTTCGTTCCGTGAAATCGAAGAGATGGAGGAAAATCTGATTCTTCCGACCTTCCGCAAGCTGAAATTTGTGGACTGCAACAAGCCGTTCTGGAGGAAGCTGATGTACAAGGCGTTTGTTCGTGCGAAAAGCGGCTGCGACAAATGGCACGATTACGAGATGTCGGTTGCGCCTTATGAAACCGACAAGCCTATTTATTATGAGTTTACGTCGTGCCCGGCAGCGGAGTTTGCTATCAAGCACGGCCTTACGGATATTATGCCCGCCCTGTGCAATGTGGACTTTGCGTCTATGGAGCTGCTCCATGCAAGGCTTATACGGGCAACTACCTGCGTGAACGGCTGCCGGTGCGACTATACCATCTGCGGCGATAAGGATCCGTACGTAAAGTCGCATCCCGAATATCGGGATGAGGCGGGCTTCAGGAGAAACAAATAAAAACGCAATGCAAAGGCGGTGAGACAAATGGAAACTTTTCTTGGAATCATGATTCCTTTCTTGGGTACAACGCTGGGCGCTGCCTGCGTGTTCTTTATGAAAAAATCCCTTAGTGATCTGGTGCAGCGCGCCCTTGCCGGCTTTGCCGCCGGGGTGATGGTGGCAGCGTCTGTCTGGAGCCTGCTGATCCCCGCCATTGAGCAGTCGGAGGGCATGGGCAAGCTGTCCTTCCTCCCTGCCTTTATCGGATTTTGGGTCGGTGTGCTGTTTTTGCTCCTGCTTGACCGTTTGATTCCCCATCTTCATGTGGGAAGTGAACAGGCCGAGGGTCCGAAAAGCAAGCTCGGGCGCACCACCATGATGGTGCTGGCTGTTACCTTACATAATATCCCGGAGGGAATGGCAGTCGGCGTGGTGTATGCAGGCTTTCTTTCGGGCAATACGCAGATTACTGCGGCAAGCGCACTGGCACTGTCCCTCGGCATTGCCATTCAGAATTTTCCCGAGGGTGCTATAATCTCCATGCCGCTCCGGGCGGAGGGGGAACGCAAGGGCCGAGCGTTTCTCGGCGGCGTGCTTTCCGGCGTTGTCGAGCCTATCGGCGCGGTGCTGACGCTTCTCGCGGCGCAGCTTGTGATCCCGTCGCTGCCGTATCTGCTGAGCTTTGCCGCAGGTGCAATGCTCTATGTGGTGGTAGAGGAACTGATACCGGAAATGTCGCAGGGGCGGCACTCGAATCTCGGCACGGTGTTCTTTGCGGTAGGATTCAGCGTCATGATGACGCTTGATGTGGCTTTGGGATAAGGAAGTAAATGATGATTTTACAGGTGATTTTGGAAGGCATAGGACTTGGCGTTCTGCTCATTCTGGTTTGCGCCATCGGTATCCGCAAGGGCGCGGTGGGCATGGTGCATCTTTACAGCCCTGAAGTTCAGGACAGGTGTGTAACGCTGGGACTTACAACACACGAAAAAATCAAGCGAAATGCTTTGATTTTCAAAGCGGTATGCGTTCCCGGCTACATCGCCTATGTGCTGGTCTGCGTCTATGCACTCAACGGTGCGCGGGGCTTTCTTGCAGGCTTCTGGCAAATGCTCGTTATTTTATCGGTGATGAACCTGATGGACCGTTTCCTTGTTGATGATTTTTGGGTCGGTCACACAAAGGCGTGGACAATTCCGGGAACAGAGGACTTAAAACCATACATCACCGCAAAAAACAAAGCAAAAAAGTGGCTGTTCGGCACGGTGGGAATGGCGGTCATTTCGGCAGTGCTGGCGGCAATTATGATGATATTTGTTCGCTGAAAGGAGATCCCTATGAAATACAAAATCGAGAAAAACACCGTACAGGAGACGCTGATCATTCCGCTGTATGCCCGGAAGGTGTGTTCAGAACTATACCCGAATCTTTATAGGGATGAAACGGCTGTCAGCTTAATTAATGAAATTGATTACGACTTTTCAGAGGCAGAGAAAAATTCTCGCGGCCTGATGCAACGCTTCGGCTCGCTGGAGGTTGCCATGCGACAGAATGATTTGGCTTTTGAAGTAAGGGATTATTTAAAAATCCACCCCAACGCCGCAGTGGTTAATCTCGGTTGCGGGCTGGACAACACCGGCAGAGCCTGCGACAACGGCAGCCGTAAGATCTACAATCTGGACTTTCCCGATGTCATCGCCGTGCGCAATGAGCTCCTGCCCGCCGGAGATCGTGAGGAGAACATCCCATGCGATTTGAATAATACCGAATGGTTTTCAAAAATCGACGCCTCCGGCGGCGCAGTATTTTTCGCTTCCGGCGTGTTTTACTACTTTTTAACCGAACAGGTCAAAGCTCTTGTGCAGGGTATGGCAGACGCTTTCCCCGGCGGCGTACTGGTGTTTGACGCGGCAAACCGGACGGCAGTAAAGATGATTGCAAAAACCTGGCTCAAGAGCGCGAAAATCAAGGACGTGGGAGCGTACTTCGCGGTTTCCGACGCACAGAAGGAGCTTCCCCCGTGGGACAGCCGTCTACAGGTCACCAGTCGCGGCTATATGCTGGGTTATAACGATCTTCGCGACCCGTCCGTCAGCGGCTTTTTCCGTTTCCTTGCCAAGGTCGGAGACGGAATGATAAAAATGCAGATTGTTAAGATCGGATTCGGAGGCAAGCAATGAAAATGAGCAAAGAAAAACGAGCGCTTATTGCGGGCATGATTGGGTGCTCGCTCTATGTGATCGGCGACTTTTTGTTTGCGGCGACCGGGAAAACCCAAAGCACGGAATTCATCGGACTGATGGTCAAAGTCGCCTATCTTGATATGGCGACCTGGCGCATGGTGGTCAGCATCATCTGCGGTGTTCTCGGAACGGCACTCTATTACATCGGTTTTCACCAGATGTGGAAGCTTTTGAAGCAACGCCTCACCCAACCGAAGCAGCAGAAATGGGTCAAGCTGTTTCAGATCGCCTATCTCACCGGCACGGTCTGCTGGGGCTATGTCCATGCTATGTTTACGAACATGGCACTGATCTTCAATTTTACCTTTGAGAAATACGGCGATATGCAGGCTGCGGCTGAAATCGCCAACAAGGTGTTTTACTGCAACACCGCGCCGCTGCTGGCATCGTATATTCTCTGCGATGTGCTGCTTTCCGTCGTAATGATCGTTATGATCTGGAAAAAGATGCTCCCTCTGAAAAACACAGCACAGCGGATACTCGCATCTTTTTGCAACCCCATCGTTTTTACGGGAATCGTGGGAAATCTCTTCACGCTGCTGCCGTGGCCGCTGGATCAGATCGATCACGGCACGGAATCCGCCGGACACCTGCTGGTTTTGGTATTGGGGTTGGTTTTGCTGCGAGAAATGGCGAAATGCGGAGAATGTAAGGAGACAGTGCAATGAAATACATAGGTATGCCCATTGGAATGTGGGTACTGTTTGCAGGCTCATTCCAAAAGCAGCTGACGGTGGTGTTCGGTTGTGATATGGACACGGCAAAAGTGATTACGAAAAAAGCAAAGCCGAAATACAGGGAGATCATCTCCGAGCTGCCCGAATTTGAAAAAGGCGACCGCTTCAAGATGAACATCGTCAACTGTGCAATGATCAGCGCGTTTATTCTCTCCATGCCGGAGCGTCCGGATGTGGAGCGGCTGACGGAGTATTACGCAAAATCCATGATGACAAAGCCGATGAAATGGTTCTGCCGCAAGAGCGGAAAGAGCAAATTCTCCGACATGGATATTGCCGGAATGAAAGCTACTGCCGCGCTGAGAGCCGCCGACCGTAACCCATATTCGTGGAATATGGAATTTTATGAATATCCGGACGGCAGCGGCTACGAAGGGCGATTCACCAAGTGCGGCATCTGTGTGCTGATGAAAAAGCTGGGGCTATATGATTTAACCCCCGCGCTGTGCCGTCTGGACTATACCATGAGTGAAGCCGGCGGCGTGACGGACTTTGTGCGGCAGTACACCCTTGCCTCCGGCGGGCCGTACTGCGACTGCGGATACAGGAAAAAATAGGAAAGGATGATTTTTGATGATTCAGACAACTGTCAAGATTTCCGGCATGGCATGCTCCATGTGCGAGGCGCACATCAACGATACGATTCGCCGCACATTTTCAGTGGAAAAGGTGTCTTCCTCCCATACGAAGAGAGAAACCGTTATCCTCTCGCGTGAGCCGCTTGGCGAAGCCGCCCTGCGCGCAGCCATTGACGCCACCGGCTACACGGCGGGAGGAATCCGTGCTACTCCGTATGAAAAGAAAGGGCTGTTCTCTTTTCTGAAAAAATAAATCATGCGCGTGGAATCGCCGCTCCGGCGGCTTTTCAAATGCCGCTCGGTTAGCTTCGGCTAACTAAAAACACAATCAAGGAGGAACCGTTTTGAAAAAACAATCCAATCTGTCCCGCCTGCTGGATTACGCGGGGACATACCGAATCCTAAGCTATCTTTCGTGGGTGCTTGCCGCCGCCGGCGCACTGCTGGCGCTGGTGCCGTTTTGGTACATCTGGCGCATCCTGCGGGAGGTAATCGAGGTCGCACCGAACTATGAAAACGCCGTCCATGTAACGCACTACGGCTGGATGGCGGTGATGTTTGCCTTTGCCGCCGTGCTTACCTACATCGCGGGGCTGATGTGCTCACACCTTGCGGCATTTCGCATCGCCACCAATCTGCGCCTTGCCATGACCAAGCATATTGCCACGCTTCCGCTCGGGGAAATCGAACAGTTCGGCAGTGGCAAGCTGCGCCGCACGATTTCGGAAACCACCGGCGCAACGGAAAACTATCTTGCCCACCAGCTCCCCGACAAGGCAAGGGCTGTGGCGACCATTGCGGGACTCCTGACGCTTCTTCTGGCATTTGACTGGCGGCTGGGGCTTCTGAGCCTTGTGCCGGTGGCGCTTGCCTTTGCCGTGATGACAAGCATGACCGGCAAGGGGATGCAGGAGAAGATGACACAGTATCAGAACGCGCTTGCGGATATGTCGGGGGAGGCGGTGGAGTATGTGCGGGGGATTCCCGTCGTCAAGACCTTCGGTCAGACGGTGTTTTCCTTCAAAAAGTTCAAGGGCGCCATCGACAACTATGAGCGTTGGGTCATCGCATACACAAAGCAGATGCGCTGGCCGATGACCTTCTATACGCTGGCGGTCAACAGCGTGTTTGTGTTTCTGATTGCAGGCGGCTTTCTGTTTTCCCGCGGTGGTGCGGACGGCGGCGTGCTACTGAACCTGCTCTTTTACATCATCGTCACGCCGGTCATCTCGCTGACGCTCACCAAGCTGATGTTCATGAGCGAAAACGGCATGATCGTGCAGGACGCCGTCACCCGCATTGACCGTGTTCTGCAAAGCCCCTCGCTTTCTCAGCCGAGCGTATCGAAGCATCCGAAGGACAGCTCGGTCGAATTGGAAAATGTAACATTCAGCTATGACGGCACAAAAAATGCAGTGGAGAATATTTCTCTCTCCATCGGCGCGGGACAGACGGTGGCGTTTGTCGGACCCTCCGGCGGCGGAAAATCCACGCTGGCGGCGCTCATTGCCCGCTTCTTTGATCCGCAGAGCGGCAGTATTTCCGTCGGCGGTGTCAATGTGAAGGACATTGAAAAAAACGAGCTGATGAACACGGTTTCCTTCGTGTTTCAGAACAGCCATCTTGTCAAATGCACCATTCTGGACAATGTGCGTATGGGCAAGCCGGACGCCGCGGATGAGGAGGTGCTGGCGGCACTCCGTGCGGCGCAGTGTACGGACATCATCGAAAAATTCCCGGACGGTGTGCATACGGTCATCGGCTCGCAGGGCATCTACCTCTCCGGCGGCGAAGCACAGCGGCTTGCCATTGCCCGCGCCATGCTCAAAAACGCGCCGGTGCTGATTCTTGATGAAGCGACCGCCTTTGCCGACCCCGACAACGAAACGAAGGTTCAGGCTGCCTTCAACGAGCTTGCAAAGGGGCGCACCGTCATCATGATCGCCCATCGGCTGTCTACGATTGTGAATGCCGACCGCATTTTTGTGCTGAATGAGGGACATCTTTCGGAAAGCGGCAGCTTTGCGGAGCTGTCCGGAAAAAAAGACAGTCTGTTCGGGACGATGTGGCAGGACTATCAGCAGTCCGTCCGGTGGAAAGTGGAAAAGGAGGTCTGAGCGATGATCAAATATTTACAGAGACGCTATGCGCTTTCCCGCAAGGGAGCCATTGACAACATCAAAGGGATTCTGTGCTGTGCCATGCAAAATATCTCCTTCATGCTGCCGGTGGGGCTTTTGTATCGGCTGGTGAGCGATATGATGAGTGGCACGCTGACGACAGGGAGAATTCCGTTTTATGTGATCGGCTGTGTCGCGGCGGCACTGTTCATTGTTGTCTGCACACGGCTGGAATACGACAACACCTATCTTGTCACCTATGTCGAGTCGGGTGTGCGTCGGGTGGGGCTTGCCGAGAAGCTGAGAAAGATTCCGCTGTCCTTTTTCGGAAAGAAAGACCTTGCCGACCTGACCACTTCCATCATGAACGACTGCGCCGTGCTGGAGCAGAGCCAATCCCATTTTGTCGCACCGCTGTACGGTGCGATCCTCTCCACCACGGTCATCGCCGTGTCGATGCTGTTTTTCAACTGGCGCATGGCGCTTGCCGCCGTCTGGCCGCTGCCCGTGGCATTTGCCATCGTCTTGCTTGCCTCCGACGTGCAGAAAAAGCTCTCCCGCAAAGCAACGGCGGCAAAGGTCGCCTGCGAGGACGGCATTCAGGAGTGCATGGAAGCGATGCCCGATCTGCGCGCCAACAATGCCGAGGAGAGATACCTTTCGGGACTGGAAAAGAAAATCCGTGCCGTAGAAAGCCGCCTCGTCCGGAGCGAGCTGGGAACGGCTGTCTTTGTGCTTTCCGCGGGACTTGTCCTGCGGCTGGGTATTGCCACCACCGCCCTTGCGGGCGCGGCTCTGCTGGTAAAGGGTGAGCTGGATGTCCTGACCTTCTTTATGTTCCTTTTGGTGGTATCCCGCCTGTATGACCCGCTGGAGGGTACTCTGCAGAATCTTGCCGCCATCATCGGCACCAACAGCAACATCGAGCGCATGAATGAGATTCTGGACTGCCCCGTGCAGTCCGGAAGCGAACAGCTTACCAACCGGAACTGTGACATTGTGTTCGACCATGTGGGTTTTTCTTATCAGAGCGGCGAAACGGTGCTTCGGGATGTGTCCTTTACGGCAAAGCAGGGAGAGGTCACGGCGCTGGTCGGACCCTCCGGCGGAGGTAAAACTACCGTTTCCCGCCTGGCGGCGCGGTTCTGGGACATTGACCGGGGCAGGATTACCGTAGGTGGCATGGATATCTCCGGAATCGATCCGGAAAAGCTGATGAGCCTCTATTCCATCGTGTTCCAGGATGTCACGCTGTTTGACAATACGATTTTGGAGAATATCCGCATCGGCCGCAAGGACGCGACGGACGAAGAGGTAATCGCGGCGGCAAAGCTCGCCAATGTGGACAGGTTTGCCGAAAAGCTCCCCGACGGCTGGAACGCCAACATCGGTGAGAACGGCTGCGAGCTTTCCGGCGGCGAGCGTCAGCGCATTTCCATCGCCCGTGCTTTTCTGAAGGACGCGCCCATCATTCTGTTGGACGAAGCCACCGCCAGCCTGGATGTGGAAAACGAAACCGCCATTCAGGAGGCGCTCTCCCGCCTCATCAAAAACAAGACCGTCCTCATCATCGCCCACCGGATGCGTACCGTTTCGGGCGCAGACAGGATCGTGGTGCTGAGTGACGGCGCGGTAGCCGAGCAGGACTCTCCCGCAGAGCTGCTGCAAGCGGACGGCATCTTCGCTCATATGGTACGGCTTCAGACCGAGAGCCGGAGCTGGACGCTCGGAAAATCATAAAACCGTTGCTCACGTTTGTGAGGTGTGACATGATTATAAAATTGCCCGAGAGTTTTTCGCTCTCGGGCAGTTTTGTTATTTGTGCTTTTTCTCATGCCGCAGAAGTGTATCTATCACATCGCACCACCGTCCTGACCGAGATTGGTCCGTAATCCTTTGTGCCTTGCCGCCGCCTTTTTGCTTGAATAGTGCCGTTCCGCCATGGCTTCCTCTACACGGAAACTGCCATCGGGGATGTCTTTCCTGTTGCTTTTATCGTCCGCCACATGATATTTGTTGCAGATGGCTTCGCTCAGTTCTCCACGGCTTGCGTAGCGGATTAGGTGTCGAGTGCGCTCGGTTATTACTTAGTAATGACCGGGTATTTTTTATTTTTTGGAGGTACATATGAACAACACAAAAGTAACCCTTGCCCCGCTGGAAGCGGAGGATCGTGAGCAGTTCATCCTTGATAATCAGGAGTCTTTCAAGTACGGCGCAGTGGAAGAATTCGGGTTGCGGGACGATCATTTTGAGGAGGACGGAGAGATCATCTCCCGCGCAACCATTGAGCAAAGTATTGATGCACCCGACAGCGAAGCATACCGGATTCTGTATGAAGGCAGAAAGGTTGGCGGTGTGGTGCTGAAAATCGATAAGGAGACACATCACAATGAGCTGGAGTTCCTTTTCGTTTCGCCGAAGGAACACAGCAAAGGCATCGGCTATGGCGCTTGGCTTGCCGTGGAAGCTCTGCACCCCGAAACCAAGGTCTGGGCAACCTGCACGCCATATTCTGAAAAGCGCAATATCCATTTTTATATCAACAAATGCGGTTTTCACGCCGTTGAGTTTTTCTCCGCTATGCACCCGGAGCTGAATCCGCCGAAGGAAGACGGAAAAGCAGCACCCGATGAGGGTCCCGATGAAATGTTCCGCTTTGAAAAGATTATGAAATGAAACGCACAAATAGCCCCGCACCTCATTCAAAAAATGCGGGGCTGCGGTTTTGGCACTGCGAAAACTGACCCCAATAAAGGCTTTCACTTATTTCCATTCCGTTTCCCCTAAAATACGGTGCAAAATAAGGGAATCTTATTTTGCTGTTCTCATAGTTCGACCCGTCAGAAACAAAAAATGCTTCCCCACCGTTTCCGGTGAGGCATTAATTATGTACTCTCTTTCATCATTTTTCTTTTCTGCCGCCGCTGCTCGTTTTCACGCTCGCGGCGCTGTATGTATTTGAATTCCCGAATGAGTTCTTTATATTTTTCCGTGCGCGGGTGCGCCAGCCTTTGCGGCGATGCCATAAAGCTTACAAATTCCGCTTTGGCGCAGTACTGTATAGTGCCGAGCTTGATGCCGACCAAAACTTCTTCCCGTATCCACTCGTGAATGCGCTGCGGGCTGTGTCCGACAAGTTCCGCCGCCGTCTGCGTGGGCAGAGCCTCCGGCAGTTCTGCCCACTGTGAACTCAGCCACCGCCGAAAGGCTTCGCAGTTTTCCGGGGTGGCTTCAAACATCGGGAGCGGATGCCATTCGGTGCGGTTGGAGAACATGCCGCTCAGCTCCGATAAAAATCCCGGCTCGGTATCCATACGGGTCTTGAACCGCACCGCATCCTCTGTCCGCACCCGATATTTATGGGTCGTGTGTCCCGTGTTTTCGTGCGGGATATAGTTGTTGTCCATCAGATATTTCATTTTTCGCGTGGAGATGTGCAGGTATTGGCGAAGCTCGCTCCCGCTCATAAATTCTTTTTGGGTCATATATAAAATCATCCTTTCTGTCAGCAAAAATGCGCCCGCCGTGGGCGCATCATTCTTTTGCTTTATTAAAGATATTGCTGATAACATCAGCGCTTTCCTGCTTCTTGGACTTATCCAGATGGGCATAGATATTCGCCGTTGTGGACAGGTCGGAGTGCCCGAGGAAGGTCGATACATTCAGCAGCGGCACATCCTGATTGATGAGGATGCTGGCGAAGGTGTGCCGCAGATCATGGAAGCGTATTTTTCGCAGGCCGTATTTTTGAATCAGGTCTGCGAACCGTTGCGTGACCCGATTCGGGCGTATCAGCCCGCCGAGCTGATCAACGCAGATATAATCGTCGTACTTGCGGTTGTAGCTGCCCTTGAACATACGGCGGTACAGGTCCTGTTTTTCCCGTTCCTCGCACAGCATTTCATACACCGGGTCCGGCAGCGGCAGCGTGCGGCGGCTGGATTTGTTTTTCATTTCCTCCACGGGTTCGACGATAACCTTGCCGTTTTCCTTATACTCAATGATCTTTGTGTCGAGCAGTATGGTTTTCTTTTCCCAATCTACTCTCGACCACCGTGCGCCCAACGCCTCGCTGCGGCGCAGCCCCAAGCCGCCTGCCAGCATGACCGCCGGGTAGATAATATCCCCGCGGATAAGCCCCAGCATGGCAATCAGTTCTTCCTCGGAATAGTTTTCGCCGGTGAACTTATTTTTCTTCGGGCGGTCGATGCGGTCAAAGGGGTTCGAGTCAATGAGCCCGTCCTTGAAAGCCCGTTTGAAAGCGCTGTGCAGGACGGTGTGATAGTGGATAACGGTGTTGGCGACAACGCCAGATGCGAACATCCAGTCATAAAAATCCTCAATATCCTTTGCGGTGATGCTGCCGACCGTCAATTCCCTGCGGGCAGTAAAATACCGCCGAATTCTACCATTTATCATTCCGCGGTAGCTTTCGGCGGTACTCTTTTGAATGTTTTTCTCGATCTTTTTAAAGTAGGCGCACATATAATCGTAGATCGGGATATCCGAGGCAGGCTTTTTGTTTTGCGCGATCTGCTCGGCATAGCTCTGTTCAAAGGCCTGCACCACCTCTCGGTAGGCTTTGTTCACCTTTGATTTATTTGTGCCTTCGGGAAGACCGAGGGCGCGCCATACGGGTTTTGTTTTGCCGTTTTCTCTGACCTGTATCACGGCATACAGACGGCCTTTCTTAGCCTGTACGCTGGCTGCAAGTGTGTTTTTGGCATCCATTCGTCATCACTCCTTTTTTGTTTTTGCCAACACGAACAATACCACAAGTCGGTTCGCAAGTCCAGACATTATCGGAAGTTTTCTCAAGAAAACAGACCTTTGGGTTCAAACTTGGGACTTCTCTTTGCCGCAGATAGTCAATGAGCTGCGATTTGGCAATGCGGTTTTCTCTGCCAACCTTTACCGCCGGAAGGGACTTTTCTTTTATCAGCTTGTATACGGTCTTGGTGCTGACCCGCAGGATCTCCGCGACCTCGGCGGCGGTCAGCGCCGCCGGATAGCAGCGCAATTCTTTTTCGTGTTCTTTTTTCGTCATAGGCAATTCCTTTCTCCTACATCTTCATAGTAGGCTCGTCATTTTCCTCGGCGGTCATATCTTCCTCGCTGTCGGCTGCGGCGGAGAGGATACCGACCGCAAGCCCGATAACTGCACCGAGGTTGGAGGCGTTTTCCTGTGCCTCAATGCGCTTTCGGCGTTCCTCCGGGTCCTCGGCAGTACTGTCAATTATACTGCCAGCTTCCAGAATACCGCGCAGACCAACAGCGACAGCGTCATTGCCGATACCGCCGTGGCTATCATAATTTTCAATATTTTTCGGCGCAGTTTCTCTATCGTGCTGTCCAGCGTCTCGGTACTCTTTGAAAGGGTTTCGGAGCAATTCGAAATAAACCGCTCTTGATTCTTCCCAGCCTGTTCGATGAGGTTCTGCATCTGCGCCGCCGTCTTGCGGTTCTCCGTTACCACTTCCCGCACTGTCTTTTCCATATACTCCGCCTCGATATTCTGTATCCGGGTGCAGTGGTCGCTCAGCTCCTCCGCCGTCGCCAGCCGTTCGATCATCTGATACAGCTTCGGCTGAAACTCCACCGCGTTCGCCAGCAGTTTGCTCTCCCGCTTGCGCTGTTCTATCGGGATCGCATACACCTGCGGCTGATACGGGATCTGTTCCAGCTCGGACAGCGTCCGTGTGTTTTTCTTCCTCAGCATATCCATTGCCGAGTTCTGCTGTGTGCTGTTTTCTGATTGTGAATTCATGTTCCAATACCTCTTTCAAATATTTTTCGTCGTGCAGGCGAATATCCCTGCACTTCATTCCGTTCGGGCAAGTGAAGGTAATATATTTTCGCTCATCCGTCCATGTTACACCGTAGCCGAGCCGCTGCATCTCCCGTATAAAATCCGCGCGGCTGCCGCTGCGGTTCATCACAAAATCAATATCGGACATCAGCTTGAACTTCCAGCTGTCACCCTTTGCCGCGGCACGGTACTCGCGGCTTGAAATGTTTGCGCCGTCTTTTTTATACGGCTCGAGAACACTCAGCCCGTGCTGCTGACAGATACCGTCGCTGAGCGAGCGCAGTTTTGTAAGCGTGCTGGGGTTTTGGCGCAGCTTCCTTCCGTTTTCGTAATGCACGGAGTTGATGACAAAGTGATTGTGCAGGTGTGCAACATCGGTGTGCGTGGTCACCAGCACCTCATGTCCCGGCCACGCCTTTTTCGCAAACGCCAAACCGATTTCGTGCACCTGCTCGGCGGTCACGCTTTCGCTCGGCGAAAAGGACTGCACATAATGATAAAAATTCATTCCGCCTTTTTTTTGATGCGCGGTCTTGGTCGCCATAAATTCCGTGAAAGCATTTTCGCCGTTGCAGTTAATTCCGCTCACCAATCGTCGCCCGCTGTCCTCGTCCGTGACCTTTTTCTGTTGCAAACAGTAATCTATCACTGCTTTCATTGCGCTGATGCTTTGACCCGATTCGGGAATAAAATTTACGGTTGCCATTATCCCTTCCTCGCAATGCTGAGCAGCTGCTCGTAGATTTTCTTTTGCCCGTCGATCATATCTTCGAAGTTGTATGACCGAAACGCACCGGCGTTGATTTTTGCCGTGATCTGATTCAGATTGTTGCCGATGCGCTTGAGTTCGATCAGTAACGGCTTTACATCCTCTGCAACATGGATAGGCGTTTCGAGGGAAAGCAAAACAATATAGTCGGTAATACTTCGCTTGGCTCGTTTTGCATTTCGCTCGATGCGTTCCTTTTCGGCACTGGTAAGGCGAATGGTAAGCGTATTATCACGCCGCCTCTTTTCACTCATTTTTATCTCACTCCGTTCTAAATATAGTGGGTTCGGGCTGCCGCCCGAAAATAATGGGCGTCACGACGCGGACAGCCGGACGCTCTGCTTGCCCCGGACGAAGTCCGGGAAATCGGTAAAACCGACGCTCCAGCAAACGCCCCGAATTCGCTTTGTTTCCTTCGCATCGGCGGTTTATCCCCACTCCCCGCCGAAAGCGGCACAAATCGCCTGTAAACCGCCGACAGGGACGAAAGGAACGCTTGTGACGAAGCATTCGGGATATCCGAAGTTAACCGTCACCAACGGCACTTTCGTCACCGGCAGAAAAGGAATACTCGATTTCCAGCAGTCGGGCGCCGTTGCTGCGGTGACTGCGAAAGCGCACACCGAAGTCGGCAAGACGGCATTCCCAAAGATTCATCAGCCGTTTGAGTCCTCTTGCCGATATCGCCTGTCCTGCATATTCGTTATACCGCTCGCAAAACTCCGTGTTGCTGCCGCTGTATTTTTTCTGCACTTTCATAAAATCGATCAGCAGCTCCATCTCTTTTGGCAGCAGCATTTCACGGTTTTCCATGCTGTCGCCGAGCATTTTCCAAACAAATTCCTCTTTGGAAAACCGCAATTCAAGCTGACGGTCCTCCACATCACGGCCGGTGCAGTAGAGGGTGGCGCTGTCGGCATTGCGGCGGCTCTTGTCCAGCACAAAGGCGGTATCCACTGCGCCGACTATTCCGGTGGTGCCGGTCAGCTTGTTGAACGGATCGCTGTCGCCATGTTTGCGCAGATGATGCACCAGCAGAAGACAGATATCAAGCTCGTCCGCCAGCTGTTTTAATATCCGTATTTCCTCATAGTCGTTTGCGTAAGAGGTGTCGATGCTGTTGTTGCGCACGATCTGAAAGGTATCCACGGCAACAAAAACCGTGTCGGAATGCTCTTTTACAAAATTCCGTATCTGTTCGCACAGCCCGTCTGATAAAGTTCCGGCAGAGGTAGCAAAAAATGCATTGGGCGGCACTTCATCGGTGATGCAAATCAGACGGTTCTGCACGCGGCGCAGAGTATCCTCCAAGCAAAGGTACAGTGTTGTTCCTCCGGTCGTTTTCAACTCCCACATCGGTTCGCCCTTTGCAATACGCACGCACAGATCCAGCACCCACCACGATTTGCCGATCTTTGATGCGCCGCCGAGGATGCACAATCCCTGCGGCAGCAGCGTGTCGACACAAAACTTTGTTGGCGGAAGCTTCATGTCCATTAAGGTTTCGCCGTCGATAACGGCGAGCTTTGTTTTTTCGTCAGCCATACTGAAATCTCCTTGTAAAAAAGTAAGAGCAAAAGCAGCGGCGGCGGAACCGATGCTTTTGCTCTCCTATCTATCTAATGGCTGAAAACAGAAAAATCACATAAAATGTTGTGAGCACAAAAATTCGTTTCTGAATTTTTTGTAATTTGCAATGACAGCGAAACGGGTTTATGGTATACTGATTACAGAAACGAGGTGTGCCGCATGAATCTGATTGAAACAAAACCTGTGGGCGATGCGAATTTTTATAAGTTCTCTGTTGACTTTACAGGTGACGATTTTATTTTAGGCGGCAAAACTCTGCCGCTCGGAATCATTACCCACGATATATTAAACATCCCCGCCGACAAGTTGCTCTACATTTTTAAGACGGGCGATAAACTCAATGATTTGTATAACCGACTGAATGCGGAAAATTACAGCGACGAACTGTTTGTAAGCATTCGGGAGACCGTAGAAAAAATACTCAATCTTATCGGGAAAATAAAACCGTTTTCTTATTTTGATATCCGCGGAGAATACGAATATATTGATTTGCTTCTCGGTGATGATAAAATCAAAGAGTGGCAGCGCAGCTTTTCTTCCATGCTGATACCGAATATCAATTTTGTTCCTGAAGGCACAGCTATGTATGACCATGTTATCGTTCTTACCGAATTCATAAAATCCTACATTTACCTTTGTGCCGACACCTTCAATTTTTATAAGGTTGCGATGATGTATTTTGTAAACCTCACCGAGAACGGATTTCGGGACAAAGTTCTCCTTGCCGGTTTTACAAAAGAATTTTTCGGAAAAGAAGAAGTGGCGGAATGGATCGAGGAACTAAACGCCACTGAAATCACGCACAATTTTACGCTTGAACCGGGAGTTTGGATGGCGCCGGTCGTCCTTGAAAACAAGGACGGCTCGGCTGTGCTCGGTCGCCGAATTCATTTTGACCGTATGCTCAATTTTTATGTCACCGATCTATTCGAAGGGCTTGCCGCCGGACATTATTCATGGCAATGCGGAATCTGCCACCGATTTTTCTTTATGCAAACGGCGCATAAGCAGCTGTATTGCAACACCGTCAATCCGGAGTACGGCGTTCCTTGTGCATACGTTGCAAAAAATAAGCTGAATATGCCGAAGCAAAAGAAAAAAGACGGTTTCGGCTATGCGATTTGGAAAAAGAGATACGATTCTCTGCGCAATGAAAAGCACAAAACCAATAAAAATCTGCCGTCCGCCAAATACGATATAGATGTGTGCGATAAGGCTATCGAGCTTGCTAAACGGCATTATGAAGAAGCACAGATTGATTTTGATTACGCGCAAAATCAGTATGGGCAGGATATGGTTTTACGGAACCTGATCAACGAGGCAAAAGCGGCACTGGGCAAAAAATAATTCTATTTTTCTTTGGGAAGGAGGTACGCGTATGAACGCCGAATACAAAAAGGCAACCGAAAAACTGCTTTGCGGTATTACGGATAAGCGGCTGCACGAGCCGACGATATGGAACGATATTCTTTCTTCTGTCCGTTCCGGTAAGCTGCGGCTTTGGGAAATCAACGATGAAATTCTGCGTATCAAATATTTCTGCAAAGAAAAAATCGAACGCGCATCTGCCTTTACCGAAAGCGATAAAAGCGGCGTGCGGTTCGATGATCTGAATGCGTATTTTGTTGAGGCAATCAAAAGCCAAGATAAAGGATATTTTGAAGCATTTATCCGTTCTTATGAGCCGGTACTGCAAAGCCGCGCCGAGCGGTTCGTTTCACATTATAATCTCTCCGCGGATGATACCGAGGATATCAAGCAGATCTTTTTGGAGACCCTGTGGTTTGCTTTCCTCGGCTATGATGCCGCCGATCCCATTCCGCTTTTGCAGTATGTGAAAAAGGCGGCGGTCATGCGGCAGTTAGATTATATCCGCACAACGAAAAACGCCTGCACCGTGCCGACGCAAAACGGGTACGCCGAACTGCGTAAGGTTATGCGCGTTTATAACAGCGCTCCCGAGCTTTCCGCCGATGCGCGCATTGCGCTTACCGTAAAGGAAACGGGCTTTGCCGAGAAAAAAGTTACCGAGCTTGTCGCTGTCGGCAAGGCTTGCGAATATCCCGTCGGCATTGTCCCGGCAGAAGAAAACGAAAATGCGGCGGACGGCACTGTTTCAGACGAGCTTATCGAAGATCCGTCCGTATCTCTGTTCGAGGAAGTGCTGCGAAGTATTTACCGTGACAATTTCCGCGATGCCGCCTACAAAATTTCTCCGAAGGATAAGCAGATTTTATCTCTTTCTCTCGGTGTGTGTTTTGACTGTTTCGACATTTTTAAGCCCAACACCTATGCGGAGATCGCATTGAAACAAGGCGCGTCGGGCGAAAAGAGTATTGAGAAAAAGCGCAAAGCGGCAATCGAAAAGTTTGCCAGGGAACTGTGCGTCATGGGCTTTTGCGACGGCGTTTCCTTAAAGCAAACTGATATGGTGCTTGTAAAGGAAGACGGCGAGAAAAAAGTGCAGTCGGTGACCTACGCCTACACTCCCTATGGAGAAGGCGAAGCCGGAGAGATCATTCATACCACCATTAGTAGACACCGCTTTCAGGTAATTCGCCTTGCAGAGTTTGATATGACCGGTGCTTACGCTGAACAAGTTACAAAAATTATCAGTTATATGAACGGCACCTATATCAAAGAAAAGTTTTATGCTATTCCCTTGGAAAAACTATCCAATGTGAGTAAGCATAACGCCAAACCCAAGCTGCCGTTTTATAAAAAGCCTTGTACAACCGAACAGAAATAGTTTTATCGATCCGTAGGCCGTTTCAGATAAAACAAACGCCTACAAAGGCAAAGCAAAAAATTTCCCACCGGATATTGTGGCAAGGTTCAGTGCCTGACCGCCGCTTCCAGTGGGTATTTTTATATTTCTTCCACCGTTCCTAAGCCTTCCATTACTTCGACCATTATGCGTGTTGCGAGGATAAATCCCGAACTGAACGCTTCACGCTCGGTGATGCAGTACAGTTCGCTTGTGCATTCCTTAAATTTTTCAAAAGTTTCTTTCTGCTTTTCCGTGAGACCGGCGTTAAGTTCTTCCTCGTTTTTGCATATCAACTTAACAAGCTTATCCACTCTCGTTCCCCTCTTGATATACCGTTCGTGCGGACTAATGTTGCCATAGTATAAATTTTCAAGTGTTGTCATGTGCGTTGCACCTCCTTTTTGCAACACAAATACATACCACAACACCTTACACAAGTCCAGAGAATTATTGAAATAAAAAGCAAACACACCGCATTTCTGCTACACTTTTGCTTTAATTACAGTTAGTTGATGCTTGCATAAAGTCCGTTATTGTTCTTCTTATAACGTTTAAATACCGTTCTCTGATAAGTTCTATACGTTACTATTTCGCTAAAGTCTCTCACGCCTTTCCAATTGAAAAAACTATTTTCCGGCTTATTGCCCGCAGTGGATTGAAGCTGCAAAAAAGAACATAGCATAATTATAATATCATAGGATGGTATACAATGTGTCGGAGAGGGTTTGCTTGATACAGCCTTACTTTTAATAGTATCAATAACATCTGAAAGTCTATCTTTAACCGGTTGTGTAAGAAAAGGACAATTGTGAAAAATCAATACATACCAAAATTCGTCATTCATCATAGGATCACTATATACAATTTTTGATAATTGTGCAGTAATAATGTTTTCTAATTTCAAACAAGTATCTTTATGTAAATTTTCATTGTAACGAGAATAAATCAATATGTTGGCCCATATTATTGGGTCGTTAACTTTATATGCTGTATCTATCCATAAATTTTCAATATCAATTTTCATGTTAATCTTGTATTCGTAGAAAAAAGTATTTAGCAGAAAATTATAAAATTGCGAAAAAGAAAAGAGTTCAGACACTTCAACAGGTAAGGTATCCGTTAAAATAAAATCCAATTTATTTCTTTCTAGTCCTTTCCAACCCATTGATTTTTACCTCCTAATATGTTATAATAACATTGCAAGTAGAATTCACTTGCAGTGCGGAAACGCACACACATAATCGGCATATCGCCTAATTTCGATTGACGATATGTTTTGAACATAGCTACGGCAAATGTTCCGGGACGGCAAGGGAAACCTTGCCGTTTCGTCATTTAATAACCAACCTTTACCTTAATAAGATAATCTCTAACTAAAGTGCCATAACCTCTTCTTTTGCCATCTATACCAATTGGACTAATTCCTATACTTTTACATAATGAAGATAAGGAATTATAGTCATATCCTATTGTATCCACCAAAAGAATGGTTTTGTTGCTTTTTAAATTATCAAACAGATTATAGCCATTAGTTTTTAAAAAATAAGGAAACGGTACACCACTACTATTAAAAGCATCCTCAATCATGTTTTCCAAAAACGCTTTTGTATTGCTTTCGATTAAAGGCGTGTCAAGAAAATATCTCAATTCACCATAATTAGAAATAAAACCTTTTACCTTCCACACATTTGATTTGAAATGTTTACTAATATAAACTTCTCGCGAAGCAAAAGCCTTTATTCTATGTCTTAGCAATTCTAGGTTTTCATAATCCGGAGAAGATGGCATTTTATAAAGTGTAATTATTTTTTCTAAGCGTTTAGAGTATTTTTTTATTTTATTGTCGGTTATGCCATATTGTATGCTTACTTTGTCTTGAGTAGTTAATGAAAACCAAAATTCATATCCGAGATAATCAAGTGAATATCTTGAGGAAGATACAGATTCGCTAGAAAGATAGCGGAATTTATCATCATTAAATACAGTTTTACATTTTAACAAATTGTAACCAAATTCAGTATGAAAAATATCGTCCAATATTTCATTAATAATTATTTTAATATCATCCACTTTGATGTGTTCATTCAGCAACAGTATACAATCATCTATATATCGTTCATAAAACAATAAACCTTTGGATGAAAATTTCGCCCTTAAAGCATCATCAAAAGTTTTTGCAATTATCTCCGAAATGGCATTAGAAGTGCATAATCCAGCGTAAGCAAATTTTGTGGAATAACAAAATTCTTTTATCAAATCTAATTCAATGCGTCTTGATAAATGTGGTTTAATACACTTTTCAAATACATATGGTGCAGAAACAGAATTAAAGTAATCTTTAAAATCAAATTTCACAATTGTAAAATGAGACATTTGTGTCATAGCTGCAATATATGAAAATAAGCTTCTAATGGTTTTGTTTCTATTTGGATATTTTATATTAAAAGTTCTATCCAAAATCTGCTTTACACATTGGCACAATACATTTTCAGCAGAATAAATATTTTCATAATATTTGATAGTTCTCGTTTTTGCTCCTTGATTTAAAAACATTGAAGAATATCCTGAAAAGTTATAAGCACCTGAATTAAAGGTAGCCACTGCGTCATCTATTAATTGCTGCAATTCTACATCCGTTTTGGGGTTTTTATAGTCATTAGCCGCAATATGTCGTACAGCTCTTTCAATATCCTTTTTTAAATCCACAAATCATCCCTTGCTTTCTAATATTTTTATCTCGTCACGAAAACTCTTTCAAGTAATCCAATAGCACATTCACTCCCGCAACTACTCCGGGATACTTTTCAAGAATAGAATTACCTTTTTCCGTATATTCGCATTCTACTATTTTTGAGTATTTAGGAAGTTGAGCTAAATAAAACGCTCCGCTTTGCGTAAGCGAATAATTTTTTGCTATAATTAATTCTAATATTCGCGATTCGGAACTGGGCAACAAATAATCGTCGTTATAATATAAGAATTGTATTACATCGCAGAATTTTCCAATTTTACAAATTGGATCATCAGTTAAAAGCGGTCTTTTATCAGAGCGTTTAGGTGTTTCTACTATATCAAACAAAACAAATACGATCGTTCCACTTTCACTGGTAGCACTTCTCAGTTGATAGAAAAAAGACAAATCTCCAATATTTAATCCGTCAAGATCATCAATAACAACAATATCGGCATTGCCATTTTTAACAGCAGATAAGACATACGATATCATAGAAGTTTCGCCCGAATTATATGGTTCAAGAATCAAATGACTATGTTCAAGTTCGTTTGCCGCACCAGCTATTCGTTGCCATTCTTCAGCACTCAATGTTGCAGTTCTTTTAGTATGTTTGCATATTTCAAGATGTGAACTTTTTGCATCAGCAGCATTTATGACAAGATCTTTGCCAAAAGGTGGGTTTGTTAGAACTACAGTATATCGACCTTCTCCCAATACGGTTTGAATTCCCTTTGTATCACCTTTCCACTTCGTTTCTCTCAGAGAATCACCGTGATGTGCATTGGTTGACCCATCACCCATACCGACCATTAAAGCTCGCGTTAATTTGATATTAGTTTTGTCTCGATCAACGCCAAATAAGTTGTAGTGTGCCCATTGCGTAGCAACCTTTTCGCTAATTCCAGTAGAAATGATTTTCATTAATGCAGCCGACAAGAATCCACCTGTGCCACAAGCCGGGTCAATAACTACATCCTTGTGTGTCACACACATTAATTCAGTGCCAGCTTCTATAACACGTAGAGGCGTGTAATATTGACCATCTCCCAATTTGAGCGTTGCATCTCTAAATACCTGGAATGCCATCGACAATGCTGTTGGAGCCATTTCGCCAATGTTCATCCCCTGTAATTTTAGGACAATTTCTTGTATAGTATCAGAGTCAAGCACTATACTATCGGGTTCATCGGTAGCAAATAATGCCGGATGTTTTATTTTATAGTTTGCAAATGCATCATTAATGCATTCATGTGTTTGAATAGGTTCATTGCTTAATTGAAATAGTAATGGTTCATCTTTATCCCATTGACCATCGTGATCAGATTCCAACTTAATCAACATAATATTAGACATTTGGTTTAATTGATCTTCTCTACGGGTGGAACGAGTATCGCGTGAAGTAATCACCCCAAGCAAAGATGCAAAAGCAATTTTCAACTCTTTTGTGGAAGGAATTTGCAGATCTGAATAGGTAATTTTCCTATCACCGGCTAAAATAAAATTTTCAGTAGGCTTTGGTAACCCTAATCCTTCTTCAATTCTAAAACTACCTGCAGAAGGCAGTTTGTATACGCGAACATATTCAGTGCCATTTGTCCAGATTCCAAGTCGAGCATGAGGCTCAAGTCCTAAATAAATCTTTAGCTGACTGATTCCCTCATTCTTATTAGGTTCTTTACATTCGATAATTGCTACGATATGTTCATAGTCATTTACAAACTCAACATCATCAAACAAGGCAATATCCACAGGATATCCTTTAAAACTCCTCTTCGCTTCTCGACTTGCTGCCTCGGAAGGAGTTTTGGGAACATGCCATTCTGTATCATCAGATTCTGGAGAGGGACATATGATTTGCTCTCGTTCCCATCCCAACGAAAGAAGTTTTTCTAATACGGGCAATCGAGTAAAATGATGTTCTTTAAACGATTTTGATTCGTAAGCCATTTTCTTTCTCCTTTTACACTTTCAAATCTTATCATATCATCCAAATCGGGACAATAAGGTTATCTCTGTCGAAGGCAGAAAGGCGCTCGCTCATGCAGAGCACAGCAGATGTGCCGAACACCAGGGACGATTTACCGATAAAGCCTTCATTTCAGAACTGCAAATTCTTATTGCCCCAATCAGCGTTAAAAAACATAATATAGTAGATTGGTATATAAGTTATTTTGCCGTTTTGTGTGACATTTCTTTCGTTAGATACAACGAATGCTTTTTTGATATGATAATCTTCGTTTTGAACAAATGTGTTCAATGCACTATGCACGGTATAGTCCTTACCGGACTTTACTTCAATAGGAACGGCAGAAAGGCTATCATAATCATCAATAAGATAATCAACCTCACCCTTGCTGCGATTGTCATAATAAAAGAGCTTATGACCGTGAGCGATTAATTCGCTCGCAACAGCTGTTTCATAAACAGATCCCAGATTGATACTTCTCTCATCATTCAGCACAGCTCGGATGTTATTTCCGTAAAGAATACCCGTAAGAATACCGACATCATTCAGATAAAGTTTAAGCAGATTCTTTCCGGTAGATTCGATCAGGGGGAATGTCGGATTAGAAATCGCCTGAACATTCAGTGCGATACCTGCGCTTATTAGATAATCGAATTCATCGGCATAATTATTGAATGTCTTGCCCCTCTTGTTTTCAATGCTTTGTACAACAATTCTTTTTTTCTTATTCTCCATATTAGAGGGGATAAGGTCATAAATTCTGCGAATCTTCAATTTCATTTCATCATCGTATTTGGAAGCATCTGTAGCATAGTAATCGTGAATTTCATCTTGTATATCGCGGACTGCTTGAATGTTTTTTGTTTCAAGATAGGCGTTAACCGCATCTGGCAATCCGCCTACAAGCAAGAATTTGCGGAATAAATCCAGCATTTTATTGTGCATGGACTCATCTAATGCTTCAAATCGTTCAAACTTTTTGCGCATTGAGGAAATTGCAAGTTCGTTCATTCCGTTAGCATAAAGAAATTCCTCAAAATCCAGCGGAAACATTCTGACCTTTCGTATGCTCCCCATCGGAATCGAGGTGGTTTGCGACAGCGTAACACCTAAAAGCGATCCGCTTGCAATATAAGTGAACTTATTATCCTGCGACAAAAATTTGAGCAGAGTGAGTAAATGAGGATAAGCCTGAATTTCATCAATAAAAATCAGTGTATTTTCTTTATTCTTCATTTTATTTCCTGCAAGCATACTGACTTGCAGATAAAAATCTTCAACGGTTTTAGTATTTTCAAAAAGGCGGTCGCCCAAAGAATCAGCAATCATATTGATTTCTATATAGTTTTCAAAAAGTTTTTTGCCTACATGATTAATGATGTAGGTTTTGCCAATCTGACGTGCGCCGTCGATTAAAAGAATCTTTTTAGAATCAGATTTTAAATGCTCTTCAATGAGAGATTCTATCTTACGATATAGCATAAAATTTCCTCCGCCAAAACTTTTCAAATGTATTATAGCACAATAACAATGACATTTCAATATAAACTTGCGATAATTTTTATGACATTTCAAAGTAAAGAGATGGAACCCCCAGCTAAAATGAATAAATCTTCTATTTTAGTCGAGGATATGTGTTATCAGTGTTTAAAATGAATTTTCACTTTCAAGAGCGAAAAAGTGAAAACTCTGTGAAAATTCACTTTTTGAAACGAATTAACCTACACGATTTTGGGTGTTGTCCGGCATAATCGGGACATTTCACGCACTGCCAAAGGGGTGATTTTGGAGTAAAAATAGGCGTAGTTCTATAAAAAATTCTAATAGACTTTCTCGAAAATCCGTTAGAACTCGGTGAAATCGGAGGAGACTCTCTAACTCGGATTTTCACTGCGTTTTCGATGCAAAGAGGTGCGGAAATCCTTGAAAACACGGCATTTTCGGGGTTCTCGCATCTGCCGTTATCTTCTGTTAAATTCCGCCAAGTTCGTTTTTTGACACTTGACTCGAAATCAGGTAATCCCTAACGGGACCGAGGGTTCGAATCCCTCACTCTCCGCCATAAAAAACAGGGCATAGCAAAAGCTATGTCCTGTTTTTTGCTTGAAAGTAAAAACGGGATTCGAACCCTTACAATCTTTTGCAAGACGAAGTCTTGTCAAAAGAAGTCTATAATAGGATAGTTTGCGGAGCAAACTCGAGGGCGAACGAAGTGAGCCGAGTCCCTCACTCTCCGCCAAAAAAGCAGGATATAGCAAAAGCTATGTCCTGTTTTTGCTTTAATTAAAAAGGGATTCGAACCCTTACAATCTTTTGCAAGACGAAGTCTTGTCAAAAGAAGTCTATAATAGGATAGTTTGCGGAGCAAACTCGAGGGCGAACGAAGTGAGCCGAGTCCCTCACTCTCCGCCAAAAAAGCAGGATATAGCAAAAGCTATGTCCTGTTTTTGCTTTAAATTAAAAAGGGATTCGAACCCTTATAATCTTTTGCAAGACGAAGTCTTGTCAAAAGAAGTCTACAATAGGATAGTTTGCGGAGCAAACTCGCGGGCGAACGAAGTGAGCCGAGTCCCTCACTCTCCGCCAAAAAAACAGGATATAGCAAAAGCTATGTCCTGTTTTTGCATTTTCGTTGTGTGTGAACAAGCCGTAATAAAAGCGGCAGAGTATACCGTGTTTGGTTGTCGCTAAAATGCATTTGGTTTCATTTATCGTTCTTAAAAGCAGCCGCTGTTGACAAAACGAAAAAAACAATATAACATATTGTATACATACAATATGTTGCGGAAGTAACACATATTCTGTTACTTATAAAAGCGGGGGTTAATATGGATAAAAAGAAATCAATTAAAAATCTCGTCGTCGTTTTAATTGCAGTGGTGTTATTGGGGTTCCTTTGGGCTTTTGTCAAAAACCAAGTGACAACAACACCGATATATATTGTTGTTGATACCTTTGAACTGATTATACCGAGCATAATTTTGATACCCGGAATAATTTGCTATATTGCTTACTTTTTTGTCAATGACGCAAAAATAAAATCCGCGCTTAAGATAAGCTCCTTATGTATAGCGGCCTTCTGCGTGGTTTTCTCCGTGTCGTTTTTTGCCGCGGTATTTGTAAATTCTGGCAGCGAAAAGACGAGCAGCTATAAAGAAGCCGCCGAGAGTAAATACAGCTTGGGTAATTTTGTCGATTTGTCTGATTACGAGGCTGAGCGTTCGGATAATGAGCTGTATTCAAACGGCTTTTTAAGCGGTTATTATACTGTTGATAATTACTCTAAAAGCGACGGCAGCTATAACTATTATACAGCTACCGTATATGAGTATACCGGCGGAACGGCGGCTTCGCGAAAGCTTATTAAGAAAAGGCTTGAAAAAGAACTGTTAAGGAAGACCTCGGTCGGCGGAAAAGACATTAAATATACAGACGGAACCGAGGGCGATTACCGATATAAATACTGTAATTACACAGACAAATTTGAAATGCAGTCTTCGTCATATTTCAGTATCGTAGCGGAAAGCAGCGATAAGGTAACGGTATATATATTAAATTCGGATTATAAAAATCATTTCGGCGAGCCGTTTGACGCGGAAAAAATTATCAGCTCAATTTGCAGCTGATACTTGCGGCCTTTGCGGCCAAGTGAATTGTTTTTAACCATGTTAAGCACCCTCTGCTTTTTAAATGAAAGTGGAGGGTGTTTTTTTGCATTTAAGGGCAAATCAGACGTTTTTTTCGTCATATATAAGCGGCAAAAGGAAAGCGTGAATGTTAACGCTGCGGAAAGCATTTTATTATGAGAGGCAGCTGCCATAATTGACAAAAGTTTAACGATAAATGTGTTGACATCTATAACCAAGTCATATATAATTAAAGCAAATATATTTGGTAAAGGATTGAGTTAATGGTAAAAAAACTGACGGCAGTATTGCTTACGATGTGCATGGCTGTTTCGCTGTTGCCTATGTTCGCTCAGGCGGCGTCAAAGCCTGATATTAAAGTGGGCGATTATGTCAAAATGGGAACATATAATAACGCCTCGATTCTTTGGCGCTGTGTGAGTATTGATGATAACGGTCCGCTTATGCTTGCAGACAGAATTGTTGACACTCTTGCGTATGATGCCAAGACAAACGACAACAGCAATTCGAAATCGCACAGCAGAAGCTATAAGCGCGCCGATTACGGCTCAAATTATTGGAAAGACAGCAATATGCGTTCCTGGCTCAATTCAACTGCGGCTGCAGGTAAGGTCGATTGGCTTTGCGGTAACCCGCCGAAGGATGGTTATGTCAGCGGGACAGGGGCCTATAATAATAAAGCGGGCTTTTTAAATGAATTTTCAAAGTCGGAAATTGCCGCTATGAAAACCGTTACCCAGCGTTCTCTTGTCTCTCATCCCGAATACAATAAGGGTATTGTTGAGGGCGACGCAAATTCCGATTGAGATTTCACCTGTTTTAAGAAATTTAATAACTGTTATATTTT
>ERZ772831.1062-NODE-1062-length-27181-cov-18.466490_pt1 | contig 27181 bp, 6 predicted proteins | sample MGYA00580858_ERZ772831 | MGnify/ENA primary metagenome ERZ772831 (study PRJEB29015, sample SAMEA2737694) | human gut metagenome | biome: human gut; feature: human-associated habitat; material: faeces | place: China | collected 2012 ... | reverse complement strand
CGCCGATGGTACTGCAATGCAATGCGGGAGAGTAGGTAGCCGCCTTCTTTTATCAGGAAGCCTCGATTACGAAAGTAGTCGGGGCTTTTTTTTGTCACGCAGATTTCGCAGATGACGCAGATTTTTTCTTTGCTGCTTTTCCTTTTTTCCCACAGATTTCACAGATTTACACAGATTTTTTGACCTGTTCGGTCTTGGATGGCACAGATTTTAGACCTGTTCGGTCTTGGATTTCGCAGATTTTTTGTATCTTTGCATTCGCAAAAATAGGAAACAATATTATGAATCAATTTACAAAGATTATTGCAGCACAGCTCAAATTGCGTGAACAGGCTGTTGAGAATACATTGGAGCTTCTCGAAGAGGGATGCACCATTCCTTTTATCTCCCGTTACCGTAAGGAGAAAACGGGAAATATGGATGAGGTGAACATCGAGGCCATCGCTCAGGCTAACGAGAAACTCAAGGAGATGGCGAAACGTAAGGAAACCATCCTCAAAACCATCGAGGAGCAGGGCAAACTGACGGATGCCCTCAAGGAACGCATCGAAAACTGTTGGGATGCCACAGAATTGGAGGATATCTATCTTCCTTTCAAACCTAAGCGAAGAACCCGTGCTCAGATTGCTCGTGAGGCTGGATTGGAACCGCTGGCTCAGGTGCTCCTCTTCCAGCGTGAACGCAACCCGCTGCAGGCTGCCAAGAAGTTTGTGGGCGACAAGGTGAAGGATGTGGATGCTGCCCTGCAGGGTGCCAAGGATATCATTGCCGAAATGGTGAGCGAGAGCGAGGAAAGCAGAAACCAGATTCGTGGCGAATTCCGTCGTGAAGCTATCATCACCTCTAAGGTGGTGGCTAAGAAGAAGGATGAGGAGGAAGCTCAGCGTTTCTCTGATTACTTCGATTTCTCTGAGCCTTTGAAGAAATGTTCTTCCCATCGTCTGTTGGCTATGCGCCGTGGTGAGGCTGCCGGATTCCTCCGTATCAGTATCTCTGCCGATGATGAGCAGTGCCAGGATAAGTTGAAGCGCCACTATGTGCATGGGTATGGCGAATGCCAGACGCTGGTGGGCGAGGCGGTGGATGATGCCTTCAAGCGTCTGCTGAAGCCTAGCATCGAGACCGAGTTTGCGGCGCTGAGCAAGCAGAAGGCGGATGAAGAGGCTATCATCGTGTTTGCAGATAACCTGCGCCAGCTCTTGCTCGCCGCTCCATTGGGACAGAAGCGAGTGATGGCAGTGGATCCTGGTTTTGCCAATGGTTGTAAGACCTGCTGTCTCGATGCACAGGGCAATCTGATTCATCACGAAATCGTTTATCCTCATCCTCCCCGTAACAAGAAGAGCGAGGCTACTGCTGCCATCCAGCGCATGGTGAAGATGTATCAGGTGGAGGCGATGGCTGTGGGTAATGGTACGGCAAGCCGTGAAACCAGCGACTGGTTGCACGAAATAAGTTATCCACACCCTGTGGATATCTATGTGGTCAGCGAAGATGGTGCTTCTATTTACTCGGCTTCGAAGATAGCCAGAGATGAATTCCCTGATGAGGATGTCACCGTGCGTGGTGCCGTAAGTATCGGCAGACGACTGATGGACCCGCTGGCTGAGTTGGTGAAGATTGACCCGAAGAGCATCGGTGTGGGACAGTATCAGCATGATGTGGATCAGACTCAGCTCAAGAAGAGTCTGGATGGTGTGGTGATGAGTTGTGTGAACTCGGTGGGTGTCAACCTGAATACCGCATCGCAGCATCTTCTTACCTACGTGAGTGGTCTTGGTCCTACCCTTGCCAAGAACATAGTGGAATACCGCAGGGAGAATGGAGCCTTTGCTTCTCGTGCCCAGTTGAAGAAGGTGCCACGTCTGGGCCCATCGGCTTTCGAGCAGTGTGCCGGTTTCCTCCGTATTCCGGGTGCCAAGAATCCTTTGGACAATAGTGCCGTGCATCCTGAGCGTTATGCCCTGGTAGAACAGATGGCGAAGGATCAGGGTGTCACCGTGAAGCAACTGGTAGAGGATAAGGCTTTGCAGAAGAAGATTGACATTAAGAAATATGTAACTGCCGAGGTGGGTATGCCTACCTTGACGGATATCATGGCAGAGCTTGATAAGCCAGGTTTGGACCCTCGTGGTGAGGTAGAGAAGTTTGAGTTTGATGCGAGCATCAAGACCATCGAGGATTTACAGGTGGGCATGGTGGTGCCAGGCATCGTTACCAACATCACCAAGTTTGGTGCCTTTGTTGATATAGGCGTTCACAACGATGGTTTGGTTCATGTTTCCCAGATGTCCAACCGATACATCAAGGATCCGAGCGAAGTGGTAAAACTCCATGAGCATGTGATGGTTCGTGTGGCAGAGGTGGATTTGAAGCGCAAGCGCATCGCCCTGTCGATGAAAGGTGTGAAGTAATAAGAAGAATGACAGGAAGTAACAAGAGGGAATATGGATAATCATCAGATTACTGCCGATTGCATCGAGTCTGCGTATTGCTTCATTCACCAGAAACTTCGGGTGTTTGAATATTCTACCAATCCCACGCAGCGTGATGACATAGAGTATGCCATCTCGCAATATGTAGAGGGGATGAATCCCCAGCTCTATCAGCTTCTTTCGCAAGGCAGGAAGGAATTCCTTCTCGACCATGTGAATTTCGAAAGAGATATGCGGGAGGCGCAGGAGAAGTTGGAGGGGATGATGCATAGTTTATAGTTTATAATTTATAGATTTATCCTATAAGAAAATAAAAAAGAGGCACGCTTCAAAAAAAACGAAGCGTGCCTCTTTGCATTTTATCTTATTTCTACGATGTAGTTTTAATCCCTTCTTTTTAAAAGGAGTTTATCTGATAATCATCTTCCCCTTTTTCTTCGAGATGTAGATGCCTGGTTTTGAAGGCATCTCCACCCGTTGTCCTGAGAGATTATAGTACTTGTCATCTTCCGAATCATTCTGGTAGGTGATAGGATTGTGGATGGCAGTATCCTCGCCCTTGGCAAAGACGAAGTGAATGTTTTGCTTGCCCAGTGCCAGATTATCCTGATTGCTGCTTGTTACCATTTCTTTTGGCAACCAGGCACGGTAAGCGGCTAGGGTGGAACCGGCATATTTGTAGAAGCCGATGCCCCAGGTGCTCTTGTATGACAAGACGTAACCCTTGTTGTTTTCTACCGGGATATCCGTTGAGGTTGGGTTACCTTTCAGGATGGTTGCATTACTACTTTCCATTGAAGTAGGATGGAAGGAATGCTTGCCTACTGGCCCGTAAACCACATATCCCTTGCCGGCATTGATGACCTCTACTGGCGTGAGCGTCATGATGAGATCCTTTATGAGGCTCGTCGAGTCACTCGTGCCATGAGCTGTAGCAGCATACGCCGTTACTTCCTCAGGAACCTTGGCATTGAATGGCAGGCAGATGGTAGACCAGCCATAGTCAACACCATTTTCCTTAAATTCTCCCACCTTTTTGATGTCTAGTTTATATGGGTCTGTTATCACATATTGCATCTCCTTGGTGGTTGCTCCCAATCCGCCACGCTGGTTGGCTGCACGTATACAGTAGTAGCCATTGCCATAGTCGTTGAGATTGATTTGGTTCTCTATCGTATTCTCCTTGTAAATCCATTTGCCTGTTTCCTCATTCTTTTTGAAAAGGAAGTAGCAGAGTGCCTCAGGCATCGCCTCCCATTGCAGGAGGTTGTCGTTGATGGTGATTTTATCTTCCCACACGATATGGTTCTTGGGTTCAGCCTTTTCTTTTTCTACCTCTTCTTCGCTGCTTTTGTTTGATTGCAAGCCGGATTGGGCATCAATCTGTCGGCAGAGGATTTGAGGATCGAAGGCATCCGTGCCGCTCATCACATTGCGGATATTATAGCCGGTTGTATCAGTGAGGATACAGTCGTCGGAACCTGGGGCAGGAGTGCAGGCGGCAAGCGAACGGGTTTCCAATGGAATCGGATTACCATAGCCATCCATGCTCTTGAATTCATGGAATCGGAGCTTGAGACCGGCAGTCATCTTGGTCCAGCCATATTTGCGTGGCTGGGTATACATCTTGGTATTGATGAATGTACATGCCGGTGAATTGTTCCATGGGCGGGCAAGCGTCCAATCCTGGTCCTTGAACTTGAGGGGATCTTCATTTTCTACCTTGATATTGCAGTTGTTGAATACATATCCCCATTCCTGACCTACTTCGGTGCTAGGTGCAGCTATATTGTTTCCTGTACGGTCGCGATGAATCAGGTTGCATCTTTCAAACCAGATGTCGCCGTTGCCGCAAATCCAGTCAACCACACCTGCCAGGTCGCAACCCTCGAAGTAGCCACGATAGTTGGCATTTGAGTTATTGGAGTAATAAGTATCCTGCCAACTGAGGAGTGCTACATTCTTCATCACCGTTCTGTTGCCTCGGTCGCAGAAGACGACTGCACGTCCGGCACCGCTGGCATCTTGTCCTGACATAGACCCCCAATAGTTGAATTTATTTTCCAGGGTGAGGTCTTGTACGTAGAAATCTTCAATCGTCTTACCTTCCAGTTTTGGCAGGTTGATGGTGGCGGTATATCCGATGCCTTCCACGATAGGATGGTTCCATATCTTTACCCCTTCCTTGCTTTGTCCGATCAGCGAGATATTTGACTTTACGATTTCCGTCATACCATTGTTCTGTCCGTTCATGTCGGTCTTTGGCTCACCCTTTTCATCTTTAGGTGCATCCTTTGGGTCGGTACTGCATGAAATGGTGGTGTTTCCTGTCAGCTGGTAGTCACCATCCGGAACAAAGATATAGTAACGCTGGCCGTCTGCCTTTGTATTGTTATAGCTCTTTCCTTCCGCCTTTCCATTGGCAGCTCTGATGGCTTCATCCATATCGCCATAGCCTTCTGCACCAACGATGAAGTCGAACTTATGATATTCATAACTGTTTTCTACCTTGGTGATATTGAGCGTTATGGATATCGGTTTCTGGCAGGTCATGCCATAGATGTCCTTGAATATGCCATCTTCAGGCTTGAATTCTATCTTAATGGTTTCTCCGGCAGGCTGGTCCCAGTATTTGATTAACTGTTCCTTGCCGGCTTGGGTAGAACTTCCAACTGCCTTCATCGTGCGGTTGAACTTAAAACTGATGACACCGCTTTTGGCAACATTGTCCAGGCTGATGGTGGTTTCGTTATATGTCTTTCCGTTGATGGTAATCGATTCGCACAAAGGATAATCCTTTGGCTTACCATCGAATTCGAATTTCACCGGATAAGTCTCCACGGTTACTCCGTTTTTATTTTTCACCGTTACGATGCATTCCTTCGTGAGCACGGTTGCTTCAGTGGCTTCCACCGTTCCTTCCAGAGTAGCCGTACCCGTGATGACAGGCATCTTTTCATCGTTTTCCCAAGGAGAGGCGTAGAAGGTGAGGTAGCCATTTTTGCCAATCTCTTCCTCTATTTGCTGTTTGTTTTCATATTTTTTTCCATTGCAAGTTAAAGAGCTGATTTCTGCCAGTGTTCCTTCTTCTTGTGGAAAATAGGTTACGCTGAAACTCTTGCTATAGGTTTTTTCTTCCAGGAATTCCACTTTCTGTTCCGACGTTTCACCTTTCCATACTACTTCTGCTTGATTATTGACAAGCGTCTTTTCCTCTCCCGCAATCTTTACCTTCTTATTGCTTTCGGTAGTTTGCAATACAGCTTTGCATTTTTTGGTAGCAGTAAATGCGATGACAGAACCTTCATTAATCTGTATTCGTTCGGTTCTGTCTGTGGTATTGTCAAATTTACCTTTAGTTGCATCGAGGTCGATTTTCACATCAATCCAGGCAGTCTCTTCCATTTCAGCTGCAGTCATCTTAAGTTGTGTAACGAGAAAGCCCGATGTTTTCTGGTAGTTGATGGTTGGGGCATCATCGTCTTGGGTGAAATACCAGGTTGCCGTAGCTTCCCTGTTGAGATGGAGAAGACTAAACTTGTTTGGTTCGAATACCGGGAACATTCTCAGGTTGCTTGCCTTGGCAGGATAACGTTCGCCAATCTGGTATACGTCTCTCTTGCTGTCTTCCCAATGAGCCAGCGTATTTCCCTCGTAATAAAGGGTGGTGTTTCTTGGAATTTCAAACAAGTCGCCTTCTTCCACCCAGGTAGCTTCGGGTGATGTACCTGAAGCGTAATCTCCTGCATTGTAAGTAATGTGGTAGGTTTTGTCCTTTTCCTTGAAACAAACCTGCAGGTTATGATGGGCAGTGATGTCGAATTCCACTTCGTATTTTGTACGGATGTTGTCTTCTGCCCAATAAGCATTTCTTTTATCCGGATAGTTCTCGGAAGTTGTTACCGTGAAGACATCTTTGTTATCTTCGGTGATACTCCAATAGCCATTCTCCGTCTTTTTCAGTACGGCAACAGGTTCCCCGTCTTCATCCAGGTCATCTAAGTTAACAATCTTATCCAGTTCATAACCTTTTTTTCGGTCGAAAGTCAGTTTGATGCGTTCTCCTCTGTGGAAGGCATAGCCGCCATCTTCCATATTCGAGATTTCATGTCCTTCTCCTGTGATGACAAGTTCTGGTTGCTCGAGCCTGCCGTGTGCTTCATTATCTATTTTGGTATGAAGAGTCACCCAGTTGGCAGCCTGCATCTCTATTTCCATCCACTGGTAGTAAGAGTAGTCATCCCCTATAATAATAGGTACGCGTACATCAGAATTGATGGTGGTGTAACTGTATACATACATGTAGGCTTTAACGCTTTTGCCCTGTTCCTCTTCTTCGAGCGTCGGAAGTCCGGCTTTTTGGCGTTCTAGGTTGGTACGTTCTCTGTTGAGTGTCGGCACTACGCCATCAATGGTGGTTGATGTGATTTTGGAGTACGACAGGATTGATATTTGGGTTCCTGTTCCTGCTGCCGTCCAGAATGTAGTACCAGGACCGAAGGCACACCAGTCGTCGAAGTCTTCGTTTCGGATATAGCCATTTTTGCCCGTGTTGCACCATAGAGCAACGTCGAGCCAGTGGGGATGGTCCTCACCACCTTTGCGAACGTTGGTATATGCTTTTGTCGTCCAGAAGATGTTCTGGTTCTTTTTGATATCCACATAGGGAGCACAAACTTTTCGGGTGGTTCCTGAAGTAGGGTCTTCATATTCCTTCACCTTTCTACTGAAGTCGTAGCGGATTACCGGTTTGTTGATGCGGTTGTCTTGTGTGGTAGGATTTTCCTTGAAAACAGGGACGAGGGTCAGGACTTCGTTTTCTTCCTCAAATGAATAGGTATTGCCCGGTTCATAAGGATGCTGGGAAGGATTGGCTTTATTTACCCAGTGGTCGAGGGTGTATTGTTTCTCGTTCTGCTTTCCCTGTTCATCTACACTTTTGAAGAAGGTGTAGTTGGTTGGGATGGTGAAGGAGAGAACATCTTTGATTTCAGGAAGCGGCAGGCTGACGGCATTCTTGTAACCAGCCTTTTCCGGTTCTCCGTTCACTCGGGTGCCGCCGTAGTCAAAAATAACTTTTCCCTTGTGACCTATGGCAAAATGGGCGGTGATAGTTTCGTCTTGATTTTCTATGGTGAATTTCAGGTTATCACCTTTGTACTGTGTTTCATCGCCATCTTTCTTCCAATACTCCAGACGGTAATTGGCTGCAGCTTCAGCTTTAGCCGTTACTTCTGTACCGGGAGTGTACCAGCTTTCTATCTGAATCATCTTTCCCGGTTTTCCATTGCTTCCTTCTTCGCATATTTCCTGATAGAAATTATCATAATGAGGAGTGAGGGATACAGAACCCAGCTTGGCATCTGATGGCTTGATTGTTACCTTGTGCAGTTCTTTGCGCAGGAAGATGGCTTCTATGTTATTGATGCCATCCTTTACGGTATAATCGAAAGAAGTTGCTTTTGTTGTTTCGCCGATTTTGAATTCCTGAAAATCGTAGCCATAATCTGGAGTGGCAGAAATGGTTACTACATCACCTACTTTATATCGGTTTCCAATATTGCCTTCAACAGTTTTCTTTGTTATTTCAACAGTACCTGCATTTTCGGTCTTTTCATTTGGAAATGCCGTAGCATCTGTATTCGATATGGAATTGACGGAAACTACATTAGGCACCAGTGGATAGATGGCAGTGATTTCTTGGAGATAACAGTCGGTTCCTTCAATTTGGCTTGCCTTCTTCATCATAAAGGTGATGGATTTTGCATCACCCTGATAGGTGAAGGTGATGGTTTTGCCGTCATCAGATGTAACGGCATTTGTTGTTGCGGCGTTTGTTTTGCCGGCATTTGTAGCAGATGCAGATGACAGAGAAGTTCCTGCATCATCAGTGAGGATGATTTCTCCAATAGCAGTTGAGGCATGGAAGGCTACTTTCATGCCATAGATGGCTGGTAAAGTGAATTTCACGCTATCCTTTACCAGGGTACCCGTAGCTCCTGCCATCGTATTGTCTATCTTTCCGTTTTGCAACATTTTGATATCTTCATCGATGTGGATATCCAGAGCTACATCCTGTTTTATCTGCGTGCTCTCATTGATATAGATGCTGGCAGGGTGGGTATAGGATAGATTTTTCTGATGATTGGAACGGAAGATGTTGATGGCAGGTGCTTGGCTTGGGTCAAAACTCCAAACTACCGTTGTTGCCTGATTGCTGTCATAGAGCTGATAGCTGTTCTTTTCCCACTTGGCTTTCATCTGGGTGGTAGCATGGGTAGCGGTATAGGTATCGCCCGGCTGATATACATTTTCTCCATCCGTCCAACCGATAAAGGTATAGCCAGGGCGGGAGAAGGTGTTGCCGGATGGCAGGGTGACCTTATCCTCCTCATCGCAGATGAGCAGGATAGGGAATTTACCTGCCATATCATCCGATTTCAGAAAGTTAATCTGTTTCAGATCTTTCGGAGTAACGGCTCCTGATACGTCGCCGTAGATTTTGAGGTCTACGATATAGGCGTTGTTATTACGCCCTTTTTTAGGATCATCAAAGTTCTCGAATTTTATCTGGCAATTGGTTCTTTTTACTTCGATGGAGAGCTTTTCGCCAGAAGCTGTTTCGATAGATTTATCATGAAGTGGAACCCAAACTTCATCTCCGTCTCCCATAACAGATACTTTGATACCTCTTTGTTTACCCGTTGCCACCTGAATGAGTTCAATCCTGGTGATATTTTTCAACTTGGATGTTATTGCTGTAGGAATATCCTGGCTATATTCAGATTTATATTTCGCCGTTTTCAAGTATCCGGTGTAACCGGGAAATTTCTTGGCATCCGTACCAATAGGATCTATACCCACGCCATGGAGCGTGAGAGTAAAGTCCTCCTTTGTATATTGGGTCTTGAGATGGACCACCTTATCCACCGTAGAGGTACAGTCGATATTATCCCATTCCTGGAAATCGGTGGAGTAAATCAGCTGTTCGGAGGATGCAGTATCCTGTGCCCATGCACTCCCCATCCATCCCATCATCAGGAGGAGGATGATGGAACGGAGCAGCTTGCCGGTTGATATCTTATTCTTTCTGTTCATATATATTCTGTTATTTTACCATGATTTTACTTTTGCCAAAGATGTAGATGCCATCAGGGAAACCGCTGTAGGTGGCGGTGCCTGGCTGCACATCCAGGATGCGGTGAAGCTGACCGGTGGTTGAGAATACCTTGAGCTGGGTGGCGTAGGTGCTCTCGATGCTTACACGATGAGCGCCGATAGGGCGGATGAGGAGGTATTCTCCTGCTGGAGTATCCTCATCGTTTCCATTCGCCTCTGGTTCAATCCTGTCGATGCCCGTGGTTTCGCTGATGCGGATTACCTTTGTTTCATCGGTAGAACGGACTCTCGCCTGCTGGCTTGCTGGTGCCATATAGGTGCGGAACGGCATCACTGTGCCCGAAGTGGAGACAAACGCTGTTCCATTGTCGTTCATGCCGAGAGTGCCGTTGTCCACCTGCTGGGCAGCAAAGGTTCCTCTGTGCGAGAAGCCGCTGATATTTTCTGGTCCCATGTTCTCAGTGACAGGTATCACGATAGCCTTCCTTGAAGCCTTATCGCTTGCCTCACCATAGGCATGGAAGGTGATGGTCTGAGCCTCAGCCTTCTTATTCAAGAGACTGTTGTAGAACTTACTTGAAAGGTCGAACTCATAATAGCGCTTACCCGGGAAGCGAACCACGTATGGTATTCCGGCTGTAAGCGGAAGATAGCCCGAGTAGGTATGCCGCTCATTATAATATGAATTTTTCTCCTCATTATACGACCAGTTCCGGTAAGTATCTACAAAGAAGGTGTTATAGAACTCATACTCCTGAGACTCTGCGTTGGCTACATGGAAGAGTCCATCGCCTTCTGCAGCACCTGGACGCTTGAAGATGGCAGACTTCTCGGTTGCATTGGCTCCATTTACTGTATTTGTAGCCTTCACTTCAGTCAAGCCACGGAGCCAGTACTCATGGTGCAGATCTTCTGTTCCATAGAAATGGGTAATCTCACCATTGATCGATGCTTCCGCTTTCTGAACGGTGAATGGCAGACAGATGCCTTCCCATGCTCCCGTGGTATTTTCTGCATAATACAATGGCTTGCGTACATACCAGGCATGGTTGGTTACCGAGAATGGGATTGGCACGCAGAAGTCGTTGTTGTCACAGGCATCGCCCTCGCTGTTCTTGCCATCAGGAGTGCGTTCCACAAGATGGAGCTTCTGGGTAGCATAGGCTTCGCCTGATTTCACGATATGGTGTCCCTTGATGAGACTTTCTGCTGTGTTCTCGTCGTAACTCAATGCCTTGCTTACGATGTCGTATGCATCGGTGGCGTTGTTCTCCTTATTGTCTTCCGTATAAACCAGGAGGTTTCGGGTCACCCCATCCTTGATGTTGAAATCGTAGAAAGAGGTGGCATTGTCATCGCTGGCAGCAAAGTTGATGGCTGTTGTTCCAGGACGGTGTACGTATGTACCCATGTTTCTGCCATCCTGGTTGTAGGCGTTGTAGTAGAACTTGTCTGCCGTTGTATTTCCGTAATAGCCATCGGTGCGATATACTCGGTTGATCATGTACTTGTTCTGCTGCGATGCTATCTTGGCAGGATAATCTTCCGGAGTTGATTGCAGGCTCTGTCCCCAGAAGAGGAAGTCGTTCATCTGTTCACTACCGTACTTGTTTTCATTGAACAGAGGCAGGTAGTAGCCTGTGCGGGATTCCTTTCCTGTATTTGTTGCCGCTACGTATCCCTGTGCACGTGCCTTGTCGATGGCATGATTCTGGTCGTGGCGGGTTTCTGTCTGACCATAGTTAGGCAGGTCGCTATCCTGACCCGTACGGAGATAGGTGATACCCGTATTCTTGCCCGTGATGGCATCCTTGCGGTGAGCATACTGATAGTCACCGTTGGCATAATAGTCGTAGATGTACTTCAGTGCCGCCTTGTCTTCCTCCTTGTCATGGCTTGTGCGCGCACGCAGGTAGTAGCCATTCAGATCGTATGCCACCTTGCCATACTTGAAGTCTTCAAGAGTATAGCTGCTGTTAGCCTTGCCGTCCATTCCATATACAATAGGTTTAGAAGAGGCAGGGGCATACTCGAAGCAGCAGTGGTATTCACCCGTAGATGAGGTGCCCGTAGATGAGGTTCCCGTGGTACAGCCCTGCGCAGCAATCTGTCCTGTAGCCAGACCGAGGTTGTAGATTTTTCCCTGATTTTCCGAGAAGAGTGCCTGGTCTTTCCTCAAGCCATTGATGATGTGACCGTTGCCATGCAAGGTTCCCTTGAAGATAATCTTGCAGCCATCATAGTCTTTAGGGATGGTGAGGTCGTTCTGCAGGATAAACTGGGCATTTCCTTTTATTGTATCCACGAAGTTGATGAACGCCTTCAGGTCGCTGGCATCGTTGATGTAGATGCGAGGTTCTGCGAAATTCGATTCCTTCTGAGCACGTTTGATGGCCTCAGATAGGTGCAGGTCAATTCCTGCCTTATGAGGATCCATCTGGTGATAGTTGTGAACCACGAGGGTATCCCCTAGTGCTATGTTCACAGGGAACACCGTCTCCTTGATACCCGTCATGGTGACACCCAGTTGCACGCCGTAGCCATTCATGAAGTAGTAGGCTGGGATGTCGAGATAGTCGGTGGTCTTGTCGTATTTGGCACCTGCGAAGAGGTCGTTGCGGTCCTTGTCTATCTTGTCGCCCTGCTTATAGATGTCTTTCGATGTTGTGGTTTCAAGCAGCCAACCGTTTCCGCCTTCAAACTGGATGTCGCCCTTGTCATCCTTCACGAATTCTCCATTTTCATCCTTCTTCAACTTGCCGATGTGCCAGAAGTAGCCATTCGGTGCGAATGACTGGTCGGCGGAAATTTTCACCTTGTCCTTCTTCAGACGAATCATTTCGCCAGGCAGGGCACAGTTGTCGATGGTGATGCCACCCGTGAAGTTAGGTCCCTCCACATACTCGATGGTGAGGTAGATGGTGTAGGTGTAGTTCACGTCCTTGCCATCCTTGTCTTTCTTTTGGCTGCCATCCTCGTTTAAGGCTGGTGATTCCAGCACGAGGGTAGCCTGACACTTCTTGGAGAGATGTTCCTTGTAGTACCCCGGGATTGCGTTATTCACGTTGTTGTCGTACAGACGGAAAGCAATCTTGGCATCGCCTCCCTGGATGGTATTATTGAATACATCGGTCTTATAATAAATATTATCATTCTCCTTCTTTTCAGACATGGACAGGATGGCAGAAAAGCCTTTTTCGGCTTTATCCGCCTGGTCTTGGGATGTAGCACCGATAAAGGAGTTGGAATCCGATGCACCCACGTAGAGCTTGTACTTTTCTGGTGCTTTTTTCTCCAAATCGCATTCATAGTTTTCCTCATGTTCGCTGTCGCCGACGGGATGTCCACTTCTCATTTTCCAACTCTTGATACTTACCTTGGCTCCTGGCTTCAAGCCGGCAAGGGCGGTAAGACCGTCCGAGTTGTCGTTGTCGAAGGTGATATTCTCCTTATAGGTATAACCCGTAATGTGGGCATTGTAATAATAGTTGTAGCCCGTTACGTACCAGTAGTGGATGTCCATCTCTTTGTCCGGATCTTTGCCGCTATCCAGATTGTAGAATCCCTTTGGCGAACAATCGTCTACGATGAAGCGGTTGTTGCCTGTTTTGTTGGTGTAGTTCAGTGGGAACACGAAGTTTCCTGTTGTTTCGAGGAAGTCCTTTCCCGTTCCATCTGTACGCTCATGCACGTTGTCGGCATATACATATCCGCCACCCTCGCCAGGACGAGCGCTTATCAGGTTCATTTCTATGATGCCGTGGATAGGACCGTAGTAGATGATTTCATCCATCTTCAGGGTAGTGGCACTGATGATTTCCTGTACGTTCTGAATCTTCAGGGCATAGCCCGATGCGATACCTATCATGTTCTTTGCCGTACCATTGTTGCGCTCCTGGAAATCAGAAAAGTTGTGATTCTCATTATATCTGTTGATATAGCCCTGCTTTAAATCCTGGTATGAGATGCTGTTGGTTGCAGGCTTGCCATTTTGGTCATGCCAAGGGTCAGAGAACTTCACGTTGGAATAGACGGCTCCTACATAGTGGATGTTGTTGGCGAGTCCCATAAAGTTGCGTGCCTTGTAGCCATACTTGAATTTGGTGGAAGTGCTGGTGTGCGTCTCTGGTTCACCTTCCAGTTTTCCGTCAGTATAAGTCACATCATTTCCCTCCATCTTGATTTCTCCCACACGTGCGATAGAGTAAGGAGTCTTGTTGATTTCGTTGACGGTATAGTCGCGTGCACCGAGCAGCGAGAAGCAGTTGTCTTCCAGTCGCAGAATATCAATTCGCTGGAAAGTGTTGATGATTTTCGGGTTGTCGATGGTATGGTTGGCAAAACCATAGCCCGTGATATCGGCACTGCGGAAGCCCTGGGCATAGGAGAGGTGACCATCGCCGAAGATACCACCCTCGCTGTCATACTCATAGAATGTATTCTCCCTGATGCCTTCCAAATTTGGAACTTTGTCGCCCTTGTAGTACTTCACCATCTCATAGATGAAGCGATAGGTGTATTCGTCGTCCTTGCTGTTATCATCGTAATATCTGTAATAATAGCCATAGAGGTCGGTGCCGTTAGGAAGATCGATTTCCTTCATGTCCTGCTTGGAGATGGTGATATGCTCACTGGTCTTGCTGTCGCCTACCAGAATCAGGGTGTTTCCTCCGAAGCCGGCAGTAGTACCACCCGGAAGCGACTTCAACTCTTCCTCATGTTCTGCACTATTGGCAAAGGCTTTATCCACATTGAATTCATCCGTCAGCTTCAGTACGGTGGTGTTATTTGCCAGCACGGATGTACCCTGGGCGAGGGAATATCCTCCGCCATAAATCGCTTCATCGATATTGATATGTACGTTTTTCCAACCCACAGTTGGCTCCTTGGCAGCAACTGGGGTGAAATACTCACCCTTGTTGGATTCTGTTATATCAATTCGGGTACCGTTATCTATCGCCACGATGTCATCATATACACCCTGCGAAATCAGCTCACTGGCAAGCAGATAAATCTCCTGCTTGATGGTAGGAGTCTCGATGGTTCCATCATTGTTCTTCAGGTCAAGATTCTTCTTGTCGGTACGGTTCAGGATATACTTTCCGTTCTTGTTCACCTTATAATAGGTTGGATAACCCACCTTTACCTGGGTAGAACCATATACATAGCCCGAATAGGAACCGCCTGTTACCGAACGGAAGACGTGACCGTTGAGGATATCCACATCGGTAAGTCCGATGACATTACCCTGCTGACCGCCACCATAGATGAAGTTGGCTGATACGCCGGAAGCGGAGAATTTACCGTTATCCATCGCTGGTTCTTTGCAGCTGATGCTATCACCCATAACGATGCGGGTATTGCCATATACGTAACTCTCCATACCATATCCGGCACCATAGATGTTGAGGCTGGCGTATTCTGGATTGGTAGCCAGATATTCGTTCGATTTCTCCAGTTTTGCCAGATCCTTACCGGCAAGCATGTCGCTCCGGAGGTCGATGGTAACGTCGCCTCTCACGGTTCCCGTCTTGTAGCAGCCGCCATAAACGCAACCGCCCTGGTAGGCATCCTCTACCACTGCAGGTTCAAACTTGTTCTTGATGGTAAGCTTGATGAATGGTTTCTCAGAATGCGCCGTTCCGAGGAGATAGCCACCCTCGTGGGTAACCTCTCCCTTATAGTCGTAGTTGGCATTGTTGCAGCCACCCACAATCTTGCTGGTGATGGTGAGTCCCACAGGGAATTCATAGTCTACCACTTTTCCTGTTGCATCAGGATAGATGTTCATGTTACCGCGGTTTCCGCCACAATAGAAGGAACCGATGGTACAATTCTTCAAGTTCTTATCCCAGTCCAATTTTCCCTGGATGTTCATCTCTACTGGCTGGAAGTAGAGGTCGAGCAGATGAGGATAGACAAGTGGGCGCTGGGCATTTTCTGTTGGCAGATACAGGGTATTGATACCCTTGTTGGAAGGGTCGTTCTCCCAGTCGATAGAATCTGCGAAGTCCAGTTCCTTGCTGGTGTCATAGTAGTCGCCATTCAGTTTCTGGAACTTGTTCATGAAGTTGTTGTCTTCGGATGCCGTGAAGAGTGCATCGCCGTTGCAGCCCATGAATACGCTTCGGATGTTGACATTACTGCCAATCTTGATATCCACGCTACCCACGGTTTCGATGGTTTGGGCAACGGTCTGGCTACCTGATTGAGAGCTAGCCTGCGCACTTGCCTGCGCATCGGCTTTCTGTGCCTTGAGCACGGTGGCTGAGTTACCTCCACCATATACATCGCCCTTGATAAGAACGTAATCCTCGTTGCTGTTGCCCATGATATTGATATTCACCTTGTTGGTCATCGGTCTCCACGAGTTGATGTTCACCATTTTGGCTGCATCGCTGGCTGCCTTGTGAGAAGGCATGTTCTCTCTCATCGGTACGGTGAATACCAATGGCGTGGTTTCCGAATTTGGGTCGTTCAGGTTGAGTGGATAGTTTTCGTTCACGGTAATCTGGGTGTTGCCCTTTCTGTCCAAGGCATAGAGGTAGTCACCGTTGCCGGCACCATATACATCGCCGTCAATCTTTCCGCCATATATATTAATATGTGTACCAGTGCCTTTATTATCCGTGAAGTTACCATTCTTCTCAACTACGTTTACATAGCCCGATACGTCGTTACCGCCGTACACATTGCCATGGATGAAGATGTCCTTGTTGCTGAAAGTGCTTTCTGATGATGCGGCAGAAGGATTTTGGGTTCCGATATTTACCGTGGTACTCTTTTCCACATCACCCATCATACCGCCGCCGAAGATGTCACGGCAGTCCATCGCATAGATATCCACATGGGTAGCCTTGACGGAGTTGTAGAATCCGCCACCAAAGAGTCGGCGGCAGAAGGCACCACCATCTCCTGTTACGTAGGTTTCACCTTCTACCTTACCTGAGTAGCCGCCACCCACGAAGTCCATCACGGAATATCCGCTCCAGAAGTGCTTGTATTCTTCGCCTTTCTTCAAATCGATGGATGGGTCAATCTTGCTTCCTCTTCCAGTCATGGCGATGTTCACATGGGTGTTGCCCTTGATGACAGTATGTTCGCCATAGCCGCCACCGAAAACGCAGAAGTGAGGTGATCCCACCTTATTATATATCTCCTTCCATACCATGGTATCGAAGAATTTCACCTTTACTCCATAAACCACCTGGGTATCATCATGCAGCAATCCCTTTTCCATGGTGAGATGGGCATCTTTGCCTACCACGCATGCTATGTTTCCACCGGCATAGATGTTGTGGTTGATTTTGAACTTCAAAGCCTGGTGGTTGTATTGTGGAGAGTAGGTGATACCGGTTTTTTCATCGATGAATGCCGGTTCCCAGAAACGGGTATCTGCCAGCCAGTAGGAGGTGAGCATTGCCTGGCCGCCCTTGATATATACATTGGTGTTACCCTTTACGTCTGCCGAGGTGATGGCTACTTTTTCCTCTTTATCTACGCTGAGGGTATCGCAGCTGCCCAAACCTCCGCCATAGATGCCATGACCTATTCTTCCATCGTAGATGGTGACGAAGGTGTTACCATATACCGTTCCGTTCTGGCAACCACCATAGATTTTTTCCATCAGCAATGGCAGCATGGTTGCGTTGATGTTGTCAGCAGGATGCGCCATGTTCTTATCTGAAGAAGGATCTTCGAAACCGCCAGCTTTTGTCCAGTATGGATAGGTGATGACTGGTCGGTCTATCAGCATACTTGTATTGCCATAGATGGCACCCAAGTGTGTGACATCGCCGCATTGGGTGGCAAGACGACCCTTGCCTCCGGCGAACACCTGCGAATAGATGCCGGCACCTCGGATGTTGACAAGGGTAGAGCCTAAGACGTTTGCCACATCTCCTCCACCATATACGCTTCCAATAATCAGGGTACGGTCTATCTCGATATCGGTATTTTTCAAATGCAGCTTTCTACCATAGACATGAACCTCTGTCTTCTGCACGTTTGCCATTTTAGGGAAGTCGATGTATTTTCCATCCTTGTTCTTGACCGACTCCACTCCGGCACCGCCGCCATATACGTTCTGTCCGACGAAGCCCGACTTGATGAATATCTTGGAGTTGCCACCTACCTTTCCGAAGTCATAGCCTTCGCCCGTGGTATATTCTCCGAAAGGCACAGCACCGAGACCTGCACCATAGATGTTTTCGCAGAAAAGCTGGCAGTCGGTTTCCACGTAGGAATCGCCTGTTACATATCCCGAGAAGCCACCACCATGGATGGTTTGGAAAGAGAAACCAGGCAAACCGAGCGTCCACGCCAGACGGCTTACGCGATAGCGACGGAAGGTTGCTGGGTCGTTGTCCGTACCATCGTTATTGCCACCATCCACACTGCCATAATATTTTTTCTTTTCTTCCTTGGAAACTTTCTTGAATTCCTCATAGAGGCTTTTCTCGAAATCGGTGTATGTTTTGAAGTCTTCTTTCTGACTGAGATAGCGGTATTTCGCTCCATCTACTTCGATGATACCATCGTCATCTATATGGCTACCCGGTTGTGCATACACCGTCGCCTTAGCCACCTTGGTATTGGCACCATATCCGGCACCGAAAACGGAGAACTGAGGGTCGGAAGGGTTCTTGGCACTGAGATACCAGCAGAGACCCGGCAGGGTGGTAAAGTCGAACATACTGAGCGGTTCGCCGTTCTTGTCGGTGATATCATTCAGGGGCGAGTGGTTGATGATTACGATAGCCTCTCCGGTTTCTTTTTCTGCTGTTGTTGCGTTGCTGTCGGTATAGGTACCCACGATGCAGGCACGGTTGCCGCCGCCATAGATATTGTTATTCTTCTTGAAACATCCCGAGAGGAGTTTTTCGCTTGTGAAGCTGAAGAACTGCTGGCTGTCCTCATCGTTCAAGATGCTTTCTATAGCCGCCTTTGCCTGGGCATTGGTAAGCTGGTCTTTGGTTTCAGCCTTCAGGATATCTTCTGTTATCTCCCTGAATTCTGTGATAGTGTTGCAGATTTTCTTACCGTTGCCTTGTGCTGCCAGCCAGGTGGTGATATTGCCGTTGATATCGGCATTTTGGTTCCATATCCAGGTACCGCCATCCATCTGTACCTTGGTATTGCCGAGGATGTTGGCGTAGGTAGCCTTGTTCTGGGAATCCTTTTCTCCGAGAACTTCCTGGGTATCTTGGTTCTCTTCTGAGATTTCAATATCGCCGTAGCCTCCACCGAAGATGTCACGACCCAGCATACCACCCTCGATATGCACCAGGGTGTTGCCATCTACCGTACCATAGGCACAACCGCCATAGATGTTGTACCATACGTATGGCACGGTATTGCCGTAATAATCGAGTGCGACGGAATTGATGGACGTAGCTGCCGTGTTGGCTACGTGAACGATGGTGTTACCATTGATGCGACCTATCTGGTCATACTGCTGTGCCGCATTTCTGCGAAGACCCTTGCCGCCACCGAATACGGAACCGAAGATGTCGCCGCCGATGATATTCACCAGGGTGCGATAGTTTTCTGCTATGTATGATGACTCTTCATTAATATTGATATCGCCTGTTTCTTTATTCAAGTTGGAAGAGCTTTGTGGCTTGTTGCTGTAATATGGAGTATAATTTTCAGGTCCTACATTCGCCATATCTCCACCGCCATAAACCTTACCATGGATCTTGGCTTTATCGGAAATCTCAACCTTGGTATTGCCGATGACTCGAGCCACGTTGGTGAAGTGGATGCCTGTAGCAGTCTTTGGTGCTACACCTGCACCACCGCCGAAAACATCGCCATAGATATTTCCGCCTTTTATGTAAACTTCCGTACGAGAACCTTCGTAATTAATATCACCAATCTGTCCTGTCGTATTGTCTTTATCCTTGTAAGGATCGCCGAATCCACCACCATATACTCGGTGAAGGAAGGTGTTTCCATCTACGGTTACCATGGTACTCCTGGTCACGGTGCCGGCATATCCTCCGCCCAATACACCCAAGATGGTGAAGTTAGGAATACCCTTGGAGTTGTCGAAAACAGGGATGGTTGTCTTTGAGGCGTTTCTGCGGTTGTGAGGACGCGCCATCTGCTCGATATTGTCTTCATCATCCACCTCGGCATCATAGTCGCTATAATCTCCTTCTACGTTCACCGTCACACTGGTAAAGGCTACGGTGGTGTGCTCACCATATCCGCCACCGAATACCGAGAAGTGAGGGAAGTTGTTGTCGTTATAGGATTCCTTCCATTCTTCTGTGTTCAGAAGGTCGAATGGAGTCATGCCCTTCAGTACCTCTACCGTGGCAATACGATTTACGTTGCAGGCAAGGTTTCCACCGCCATAGATGTTATGAGGGTTGAGGAAATGCGCCTCGGCGTCTGGATCGTCTTCAGGGGTTGTTCCATAGAAGTATTTGCGGTTATTCTTATCTTCTGTTTCCTTGGGATTCCAGATGATGAAATCTCCATTCTTTCCCTTTGTTGCATCCCATATCTTATCCCAGATGACATTGATGGAGAAGCTGTCCTTTGGCTTTCCGTCGTTGCCTTCTTCCTGTCCACCCATATCCTGAGCCAGGTTTACGTAGGTATTTTGTGAAATATCGGCAGAAGTGAATTGATCCTTATCGGTCAGTTCATTTCCCGATTCATCCTTGATGTTACCCATACCGCCGCCGAATACCTGTCCGGCGAAGTTGGCAGCGAAGATGTTAACATTGGTGCTGCCATCTACCTGTGCATAGTTGCCACCGCCATAGATATCGCCATAGATGGAAGGTGCCTGCTGGCTGCTGCCGGTGAAGGTGACGTTGGTATTACCGATTACCTTTCCCACCTCTTTAGGCTCTAGAGCAAAGCCATCTGTTGATACTGGGGTGGTTGCATTAGGAGTGGTAAGGCGTTTCTTTCTTCCTTTTCCGCCTGCAAAGACAGAACCGAGGATTTCGGCTTTATCGCCGATAATCACGTTGGTGGCATCATTACCTTTGTTTTCTACCACTGCCATATCGCCACCTCCATAGATGTTCTGATAGAAGGTGCCTCCATAGATGGTGACGTTGGATTTGCCGTAGATGCGAGCCATCTCCGAGAGGGTAGAGATATCATTGACTGTACCATACAATCTTGCATCTGCCACACCATATCCGCCTCCGAAGATAGGGCAATGGAAGGTTCCGCCATAGATATTGAGTGCTACGTTGCCGTAGGTCTGACCGAGGGCAGTATAGTCGCTGGCTTGTCCCTTTCCTTCCTTGGCTCCGTAAGGATTTTTGGAGTAATACCAGTAGGTGCCTCGTCCTCCCGCAAAGATACCGTTCTTGCAATAGAAGGTGCCGCCATTGATGGTAAGAGATACAGCGGCTGTTTCTCCCTCGCTTCCATATACATTACCACCCGTCTTACTTGGGATGGCGCTGGAAGAAGTCCACAGTCCCGGACTCATATATCCGCTACCTCCGGCATAGATACCGTCAATCTCCCCATCTTTATCTTTAGAGCCAAAGATACCATCATTGATGATGATTTGGGTGTTGGTTTTGAGAGGATCTACATAGGCATAAGTATAATCTCCTGCGTTATAGCAACGGTAGGAAACCAAATTGCTCTTGGCAACTGAGTAAGGACCATAAAGCATCACGTCTTTAGTATCATTCCAGTAGGCGATGCTTTGATCCGGTGTATGGGTCTTGGCATCGTCTTTACCATAACCGATACCGTTCATACCACCTGCTCCTGCACCAAAGATACCGCAGAGGATTTTTTCCTTCTCGGTGTTGTTTTCAGGCAGGATCTTGAAGGTTCCGCCATTGATGGTGATGGCGCTGTAGCCATAGAATGGGTTGTTGATTGTTATATTGCCAGCATGACCACGACCCATACTACCGCCATAAAGTTCGGTAACAACCACGCGGTCGTTATCCTTGAACTTATCTTTGTCCTTATATTCTGAACTGGCTGGGTCGAGCAGGATATTGGCTCTCCCCATAAAGGTATTCATAGGAACATTGTAGGTCTTGTTTCCGTATTTCAACGTGAATGGACGCTCGGCACCCAGGGTTCCGTTAACGATACGAGCCACCTTACCACTCTTGATGATGATATCCACATCGGCATACATGGCACCCTCGTGGTTTCCGGCAAGAATGATACCGGCATCGTAATCGCTCTTTAGTTTTTGATTATCATTGTATTTATCATTCCATTCTCTGTCAATATCCATCGTGATGGTACACTTGATTGGCAGGTTAGGCGTTCCCATCACACCATTCAGCTGATTACCAATGGTGTCTTGGGCGATAGTCTGTCGACCACCCACACAGATGGCAGAATAGAAGCCCGACTTGATGGTGATGCTGAAACCCTCCTTGCCATGCGGCATGGATGTTTCGAAGGCTTCAATGTTTTTCTTGTTGTTCAGCGGATAGAAACGACCATCGTTGCTGAAACCGCCGAATATCTGCATAGGGGTTGTTACGGCACCATCAATGGTACCATAATTGATGGCGTTATCTTTGAAACCTTCCATCTTGATGCCTTTACCCATCTCCAGGTTATTGTATTGGCAGAAGATGTTTTTATAGGAAGAACCGCCTGGACTGGTATTTTTGAAGGTGATATTCTCAAAGCGGGTATCTCCCCAAAGAGGAAGACCCTTGTCGAGACTGGTAATCTCGATGGAACCGCCACCTTTATAATCGCCATATTCGCCGGTAATAGTCACGTTGCGGAAGAGTGGAGAATTCTTTTGGGCATTATCCCATTTTTCTTTGGTAAGAATATTACCTCCTGTATTATTGTTGGTAATATTGAAACCATTTATCGTGTTATTGGTAACTTCTTTGCTACTTTCACCCATCAATACGATGATGTTCTCGTCCCATGAACCAGCTTTCGAAAGCTTGCTGTAAGCTCCCTTCCAGGTCTTCATAGGTTCTTCTTTCGTGTAGCCGGAATTATTGTTGTCATCACCCGATGTTGGGCTCAGATAAACCACGGTTGTGGCACTTACCCTGGTATCGAGAAAAGTCTTTCCGCCCGAAGTAACGAGAATATGGCAGCTGTATTTATCGTTATAAGATGCAGTAGATGGACGTTTAAAGCTGGAGGAGGTTTCTGATGATAGCTCGGTATCGCCATTATACCACTTGTAAGTGATGTTCAATCCCAACTCTTTATTGCTGTATTTCTCTTCTGTATCGTTGGTTACAGTCACGGTATAGGTATTTCCGCTGGTTGCGAGAGATGCATTTACGTGAATCGCCTTCACCAGCACGGCATTGGTGCGTGCACCACCTCCAATGGCATAAACACTCTGGTCGTAATCCTGACGAGGCAAGATGAATGTATTGCTGGTTTCTGTATTCACTTTCTTCCATTCTCCTTTCTCATCAGTAGCATACCAGTCGTATGTCTCTTTTGATTCTACTCCGGCATCAGTCATTACGGTCAGCACGTCTGTTGTTGCACGATTGAAACTTAGATGTACGGAACTGAAAGAAAACTGTGATGGAGTAGAAGAATACGTCCAGGTTTTCTTTTCCAGTTGATTGGTATTGATGAAATTATTGTTGATATCCGTAAATTCCTTGCCAAATTCGGCAATTTCCCTGATGTTACCATCCGAGTAGGTGTTTGTTCCTACTTCAGAAGTGTAGAACCAGGTATCGATGGTAGCACCATATTGGGTCTGGTATGTTTTCTGATAGGTTGGACCATAAAAAGCTACAACGCTACCCGTGCTGCCTGCCTTATTGGTAACCATATTCTTACCATGTACATAGATGTTGGTAGGCATGATGTTCTTCTTGCTATTACCCCAACGAGTTGCACAACCGATGGCACCGGCAACCGTTACACTTCCCGGTTTCTTAAGTGTGGCATTCTTATGTATATTGATTTCCGTATCAGAAGAAAGATTGAAGATTCTATAATTTTGATTGTTCAGATAACCGATGATACCGCCAATTCGACAGACATTGGCTGCTGTGTATTTTTCTCCGTGGTCAGTTATTTTTGATTTTCGGATGATGATGTTGCTCACTTCTGCATAATCAACCAGGTCGCTGGCTACGATACCGATTTTTACCGTACCCGTTCCGGTGGGAAGTTTATCCTTTTGGGTTTCCAGACTTGCATTCTCGATAATCAGGTTGGTAACCGTGGCATAGTTGTTCTCGTCTTTTCCCTTCAATCTTGAGAAAAGACCCCACGATGCCTCTTTAGTACCATTGGTGGTCCAGTATATCTTCATGTTGCTGATGGTCTTTCCGTCGCCATCAAATGTTCCTCCAAAGAAGCCGGCATTGGTATCGTTCAAGGTTCCGATAGGCATCCAGATACCTTTGTTCAGGTTGATATCTGAGGATAACAGGAAGTAATTGCCGGAATACATAGTTTGGGATTTTCCGTTGGTCACATCATGTGCCAGCTTCGCCAGTTCCAGGTCAGTGCTGATGATGTAAGGGTCTTCTTTTGAACCCTTTCCTTTAAAATCTTCTTCGGAATAGAATTTCACTTTGGTATTGTTCTCGCCGTTGTATTCCTTGCCGTAAACCTTCGGCTCCACATCGTCGAGGCTTACGGTTTGTGTGGTATTATCTGCATCGGTATACGATACTTCTATCTTGAGGGTTTCCTGACTCAGGTTCAGGGTCAACATTCTGCTGTCTGCTGATACCGTTTTACCATCAGCATCAGTCACTTCTTTCTCATTTTCCTTTTCATCAGCCTTAACCTTTACCGTCCAGGTACACTTTGCGCCCTCTGGAATCTTACCCTGAGGGATGGTAAACGAGATGGTTCCTTTCTTGAAATTGCAAGTTTCCTGAATATCTTTCTTGCTGAGGCTCTGTGCCCATACAGCCTGGATGCTCATCAGCCAGAAGGCGAGGAGCATCATCAGGTTTCTGCGTATGATATTTGTTGAATGTATGATCATTTTTTCTGTTATATTTTCTTGTCCGTTAATCTATCAGTAGATATCCCGTGTAGGCATCCTGGTCGCTCATCACGTAGAGATAACGGGGTTGGATAAGGATGCGTATGGAATTGATGGTGGCAGTAGAGCCAGTATTGATATTGCTGAAATTGTCCTTGTTCAGGAGAATAGAGGATGTCACATTCTTTCGAGTGATAGGGTTTTTGCCATCTTGCGTCGTCATCTTCACATCGTAGGTTACGTTGATGGATGGCTGGAAGGTGGCAAGGGGGATGGTGTAGAAGATGTCGCCCCATGGCTGATATTCCGTAGATGAGATTTCCAGAGACGGAGATGATTGGTTTTCTGAAGATGATGAATTTTCTGAAGATGATTGGTTTTCAGAAGATGATGTATTTTGATAAGGGATGCTGACGGGAGCATCCTTCGTATAGGTTCTTGTGGCGATGTCCTTCCATATTATCTTGCCGGCTGTCCATTTCTTTGTGTTGGTACTGTAGGTGAACGCTCGGGTGATGGTGCCGCTGATAGGAATCTCGCCCGTGATATTCACGCTTTTGATATGAAACTGGCGGATGGCTCCCATCGTAGGGTCGAGTTTAAAGAGAAGTTTATAGCCAATCAGCGTCTGGTCAAACTTGAACTTCACGGTATGTTCAAACGAGAGTTTTTCATCCTGATCCGATTTCACTGTTCTATGCTCGGGAAGGGCACAGATGATAGGCGCATTTTTAGCATCGAAGAGGAATGGGGAATTGGATGAAGAGGTTGATGATGAAGAAGAAGTTGATGAAGAAGCTGAAGAGCCTGATGGGGCGTAAGGAACGGAGAGGGTATAGGTGTCGGTATGGCTATCGGCATCGGTGCTGATAGCAATGCTGCTTCCAGTTCCCTCCTGATAAGGCATGTAGGCGAAGAAATCGAAATGGCGGGCTTCCTTGAAGTCTTCCCATTTCATCGGGGTGCCATATCCCCAGGCATTCTGATTGCTGTCGTAGCTTACCTGCTGGTTATTGAAGATAGGAGTTCCGGCATTTCCCAGCTGTTTGGTACTATAGTAATATCCCCATACGCCCATCTGCCCGGGATGTAGGGTAGGGTCGTATTTCCCGTACTCGTTGGCACGGGTTTCTGCATTCTGGCTTTTTGCCTTCTGGTTTTCTACTTTCTGGGTTTCTACGGTGAAGGTGATTTCATCGTAATGGTCAGAATGCTGTACGGGCATATTGCTGCTGTCGCAGGCGCTGAGGCTTGCGAGAATGGCAAACTGGCTGAGAATATATTTCAGTTTCTTCATATATTTCTATTTCTTCATTTTGTTGAGGAATTAGTAGAAGCCTGCTTTGCTGAGGCTGGCTTTGATGTGACCTGCTTTGCTGTGACCTGCTTTGTTGAGGCTGTTTTAGGCGCAGTTACCAGCGGCTTTTACCAGTCGCCGGTACCAGTGCCGTTGTTGTCGATATTGGAATTTTTGTTCCATTGCTCCACCTCCACTTCGGCGAAGGTGATGCTGGAAGTGGTTTCCGAAACCTTAAAGATGTAGGTATATTGAAAGCCTGCCTTCCATTGCATGTATTCGCTGCCGACTGTGGCGGAGACTTGATTTCCTTCTATTTTGGCGGAGAGGATATAATTGCCTTGTTGGTAATGGGCGATATCCATGGGTGGCATGAAATACCATTTCTGGCGAATCTCGGTTTGATGGTTCTTGTCGGTTTCTTCCTCGTAAGGGACGGTGAGTTCGATAATGCCAGATTTGGTTGTTTTCCAGGTTTTGGAAACATCAGTGCTGGTTCCTGAAAGGGGATAGGTGGCAATGATATTTCCTGCAACAGGGGTTTTGTCTACTGCTGATCCTGACCATAGGAAATGATTGCCATTGACAGTTGATTTCCATCGTTCGTCCCGGAAGGAGATTTCTGTGATGGAAGCAATCTGTTTATCGTTGTATTTGAATTTGAATCTTACCTTGGCGATAAGTGGTACGAAGGTAAGTTTCACCTGATCTCCGATTTTTGGGGTACAGAGATTCGAGATATAAGGGGTAGAGGTAAGGGTGGCGTTGGAGTTGAATTCGTAAGGGATGGTGATGGAATGCGAATTGGTATTCGTGTTCTCGCTGGCGGTTACGTTGTGGGCAGTAGCAGGAGCATAAGCCCAGAAGCGATATTGAAGGGCGGAATAATCCCAGTATTTGATGGTTTGTTTGAGATTGAGGGAAACGTTATATTTCCCGATATACTCCCAGTCATTGGATGAAGTATCCCAATCAACCAGATACCCGTCCATCACTTTTTGGATAGAAGAATTGGTGCTTCCATCGTTGTTTGAACCTCCATTTTCATTTGAACCTCCATCTATGTTTTTGGCCTTGTATCCCCAAACTTTAAAGGAAGAAAAAAGACTTTCCAATCCCGTTTCCCCTTCTCCTGCACGAGAACTCGCATCCTGCCACGATCCGCTATTTCCGCCAAAAGAAATCCCCACTTGCTGAGGCTCTGGTATAAACGGGTCGTCCTGCCCCGAAGAGGAGCAGGACAACAGGCATAAAGCCATAAAGAATATGAATATAATGTGTTTAAACATTCATTGAATGATAAATTCTAATTGATTCAAGTTTCGCAAGTAACCTCCGGTCCCCGAAGGGGGCCAACTTTCAATAACC
>ERZ772831.1056-NODE-1056-length-27265-cov-13.633995_pt1 | contig 27265 bp, 22 predicted proteins | sample MGYA00580858_ERZ772831 | MGnify/ENA primary metagenome ERZ772831 (study PRJEB29015, sample SAMEA2737694) | human gut metagenome | biome: human gut; feature: human-associated habitat; material: faeces | place: China | collected 2012 ... | reverse complement strand
CCATGCTAGCGGAATGGGTCACCTTATTTTGTCCTTGACTTGGGGAGCAGTTTAATTCCCGTTTGGGTCGGGTTTGGGTCAGACGGAAAAGTCACAGAATTCTCCATCGGAAAAAGTTCCGAAAACGCAAAAAATCCGGCTGAAATCAACAGATTTCAGCCAGATTTGGTCGGAGTGTCGGGATTCGAACCCGAGGCCTCTTGGTCCCGAACCAAGCGCGATACCAAACTTCGCCACACCCCGTCAGCCCGATTATTATAGTAAGGAACTCCTGCTTTGTCAAGAGGAAATTCTGAGCTTTTGCAAATTGAATGAAAAACCCTGCCGTGACTCCTGGCTTTACACATGGGAGATGTTGTGATATACTCGACATATACCGCAAATCAGGAGGCGAGTATATGCCAAGACCGCAAAAACGTCGAAAGATCTGTAAGGAGCCTGCCTTTGCGCAGTTTTCTCCGGACAGCGCGCCGAAGGCGGATGCCGTCGTGCTGACGGTGGATGAATTTGAGGTCGTTCGTCTGGTCGATCTGGAAAAGCTGACCCACGAGATGTGCGCCGAACGGATGGAGATATCCCGGACGACTGTGACGGAAATTTACGAAAGCGCCCGGGAGAAGATCGCGGACTGCCTGGTCAACGGCAAACGGCTGGTGATCTCCGGCGGCAACTACCGGCTCTGCGAGGGAAAGACCTGCGGCTGCGGCTGTGGGTGTGCCGACTGCCGGTGCGGCTGCTGCCGTACAGAAAAATAAACGTCGGGAGGAAACCGTATGAACGAGCGTACCCAGCAGGCATACCTGTCCATACTCCAGGAGGAGCTGATCCTTGCGACCGGCTGTACGGAGCCGATCGCCATTGCCTATGCGGCGGCAGAGCTGCGCGAGCTTTTGGGCTGCCGCCCGGAGCGCGTCCGGGCGGAGGTCAGCGGAAACATTCTGAAGAACGTGAAAAGCGCCGTCGTGCCGAATACCGGCGGACTGAAGGGCATCGAGTCGGCCATTGCCGCCGGAATTGCCGCCGGAGCGGCGGGTAGGGGATTGCAGGTGATGGCGGAGGTGTCGGAGGAGCACACGCAAGAAATTCTGGAATATCTCCGCAAAACGCCGATCGAGGTCTGCTGCGCGGAGACGCCTTGCATTCTGGACATCCGCCTTTCCGGCTGGGCGGGCGAAAACAGCGCCTGCGTTCGGATCGCCAATAACCACACGAATCTTGTGTATAAGGCAAGAAACGAAGAAGTTTTGCTCGATCTGCCGGTCTCCGCGTCTGCGGAGGAGCGGCTGACGGATAAATCCTGCCTGAACGTTGAGGACATCGTGCGCTTTGCCGATACGGTCGATCCGGCGCTGTTGGAGCCGGTGCTGGAGCGGCAGATCCGGTATAATTCCGCCATCGCCGAGGAGGGCATCCGCGGCGGCTGGGGCGCCGAGATCGGCAGAATTCTGCTCGAGGGCGCGAACGGCGATATCCAGACGGAGGCGAAGGCCTATGCGGCGGCTGGCTCCGACGCGAGAATGAGCGGCTGCGAAATGCCGGTCGTGATCCTGTCCGGCTCCGGAAATCAGGGGATCACGGCCTCGCTGCCGGTGATCCGCTACGCCAAGCACCTCGGCGCGAGCCGGGAACAGCTTTTGCGGGCGCTGGCGCTGTCCGACCTCATCACCATTCATCAGAAAACGGGCATCGGACGGCTCTCGGCCTATTGCGGCGCGATCTCCGCAGGCGTTGGCGCTGGCGCAGGCATCTGCTATTTGCAGGGCGGCGGCTATACGGCGGTCGCGCATACGGTGGTCAACGCGGTGGCAGTGCTGTCTGGAACGATCTGCGACGGCGCGAAGCCGTCCTGCGCAGCGAAGATCGCCGCTGCGGTGGACGCCGGAATCATGGGCTACCGGATGTATCTCCATGACCGGGAGTTCCGGCGCGGAGAGGGGATCGTCTCCGATTCGGTGGACAAGACCATCCGGAACGTTGGAATTCTTGCACAGCAGGGAATGCTTCAGACGGATCGGACCATTCTGGAGATCATGCAGCAAAAATAAGATACTGCTCAGGGAGCACCGCAGCGAGCGGCGCTCCCTTTTTGCGCGTTTCACACCTGTGGGAGGCTTTGCATACAGTGGCGTGAGGGCTGTGCGCTGACACGGCCCGATCTTGAAGTGGAGGCAATTATGGCAGATCTCAACTCCTGTAATTCTTCTTATGATAACTGCGGGATCCCGCGTTATGAATACTGCTGTCCGAACGGCTGCTGCTTTTCGCAGACGCCGCAGCCGCCCGGCTGTCCGATCTTCCCGCCGACCTGCGGCGGGGGCGGTGTGACCGGCCCGACCGGCCCGACTGGTGCTACCGGCGCGACTGGCCCGACCGGCCCGACTGGTGCTACCGGCGCAACTGGCGCAACTGGCCCGAGCGGCCCGACTGGTGCTACCGGCGCAACTGGCGCAACCGGCCCGACTGGTGCTACCGGCGCAACTGGCCCGACCGGCCCGACCGGTGCGACTGGCCCGACGGGAACCGTTACCCCGGCGGAGGCGGTCGCTGATCTGGCCGCGGACGCGAGCCTGCCGACGGTCATTACGAGCTTCAACGAGCTGCTTGGCTCCCTGCGGGAAGCGGGGCTTCTGGGATCCTGACAAAATGCGGCCCGGCGTTCCGTATGGACGCCGGGCCGGAAACGGAGGCGGCATGTATCGAATTTATGTATACGCGATCTGTAAAAATGAGGAGAAATTTGCGGAGCGCTGGGTAAGATCCATGCAGGAGGCGGACGGTATCTGCGTTCTGGACACCGGCTCGACGGACGGAACGGCGGAGCGCCTGCGGGAGCTTGGCGCCCATGTGACGCAGGAGGCGGTCACGCCGTGGCGTTTCGACACGGCGCGAAACCGTTCGCTGGAGCTGGTACCGGAGGATGCGGATCTGTGCGTCTGCACCGATCTGGACGAGGTGTTCCGTCCCGGCTGGCGCACGGCCATGGAGCAGGCGCTGGCGGGCGGCGCGGAAAAGCTCCGCTATCGCTACACATGGAGTTTCCGTCCCGATGGGCGGGAGGGCGTCGTGTTCTGGATCGAGAAGGCACACGCGCGCTTCGGCTTCCGGTGGGCGCATCCGGTGCATGAGGTGCTGGAATGCACGAAGGGCGCATGCCGCACGGCGGACGCGGAGGGTGTTCAGCTCGACCATCATCCCGACCCGGAAAAGTCCCGCGGGCAGTATCTGCCGCTGCTGGAGCTTGCCGTGCAGGAGGCGCCGGAGGACGACCGCAACGCATTCTATCTCGGCAGAGAATACAGCTTTTACGGCCGGTGGAGCGACTGCGAACGGACGCTCCGGCAGTATCTGCGGATGCGGTCCGCCGTGTGGGACGAGGAGCGCTGCGCGGCCATGCGCATCCTTGCACAGGCATGTCTTGCGCAGGAAAGAACGGCGGAGGCGGAGCGGTGGCTCCTGCGGGCATGCGCGGAAGCGCCGCAGCTCCGGGAGCCGTGGCTCAGCGCGGCCGGGCTGGCGCTTGAGCAGGAGAAGTGGAGCGGCGCGCTGTATTTTGCGGAGCGCGCGCTCGAGATCCCTGCGCGGAGCCGGAGCTATCTCAACGAGCCGGAGAGCTGGGGCGCAAGGCCCTATGATCTGGCGGCGCTGGCGGCCTACTATATGGGCCTGTATGCGACTGCGCTTTCCTACGGACGCGAGGCGCTGGCGCAGGAGCCGGAAAACGGGCGGCTGCGAAAAAATCTGGAATTCTACGAGGCGGCGGCCGCGAAGATGTGAGACGGAGGGGAAGCGCTGCTTTTTGCACATTTTCATGAAAATGACCGGAAATCTTAATATTTCTTTCCTTGATTTTCACTTTTGCGCACACTATAGTAAAGGCATAAAAAACAGGAAAATATAAGGAAACGCTTTACATGGAAAACGAAGAGAAAAGGATCGGCGCGGCGGAGCCTGCCGGACTCAGCAGCGACGAGGTCTCCCGGCGCATCGAGCAAGGACTTGTCAACGTAACGAAGGACTCGGCGGAGAAAACGACCGGCCAGATCATCAAGAGCAATCTCCTGACCTATTTCAACCTCATCTTTTTGCTGATCGCGGTCGTGCTTTGCCTGGTCGGCTCGTTCAAGAATCTGACGTTCCTGCCGCTGGTGATCGCAAACAGTCTGATCGGCATCGTGCAGGAGCTGCGCGCAAAGCAGATCCTCAACAAAATGAGCCTTCTGAACGCGCCGCATGCCGTTGTGCTGCGAAACGGCGTCCGGCAGAAGGTCAACGCCGAGGAGCTGGTGCAGGACGACGTGATCCTGCTTTCCGCGGGCGACCAGATCTGTGCGGACGCGGAGGTTCTTCAGGGAAGCGTACAGGTCAACGAAGCGCTTTTGACCGGCGAGGCGGACGAGATCGAAAAGACGGAGGGCGCAAGCCTGCTGTCCGGCAGCTTTGTCGTTTCCGGGCAGTGCTATGCGCGGCTCACGAAGGTCGGCGAGGAATCGTTCATTGCGAAGCTGACGAAGCAGGCCAAGGCGGTGGGCTCCGGCGAGCAGTCGGAGATGGTGCATTCCATCAACCGGATCGTCAAATGGGCCGGAATTGCGGTCATTCCGATCGGTGCGGTGCTGTTCTGCCAGAGCTATTTCCTCAATCAGGAGACCGTTCGCCGGAGCGTCGTATCGGCGGTCGCGGCGGTGCTTGGCATGATCCCCGAGGGACTCTATATGCTCACGACCATCGCGCTGGTGCTCAGCACCATCCGGCTGGCGCGGAAAAAGGTGCTGCTGCACGATATGCACAGCATCGAGGCGCTGGCGCGGGTCGATGTGCTGTGCGTCGATAAGACCGGCACGATCACGGAGCCGGAGATGCGCGTCTCCCGCGTGCAGCCGCTGGACGAGGGCAGCGCCGAGACGTTCCATACGCGGCTCTGCGACTACGCCGCCGCTTCGATCGACAACAACGCCACCATGCTGGCGCTCAAGCAGTATGCGCAGCAGGAGCTGCAAAGAAGGCCGCATACGGCAGAGCGCGCCGTGGCAATGCAGCCGTTTTCCTCGAGGGAGAAATACGGAAGCGTGACGTTTGCGGACGGGCGGTATCTGCTCGGTGCGCCGGAGTTCGTCTTGCGGGAGGCCTATCCGGCGGTCGCGGAGACGCTCACACCGTATTCGGAGGCCGGAGGGCGCGTTCTGCTGCTGGCACGGGAGACGGAGAACGGAGCGCCGGAGGCGCTTGGCTTCGTGGTGCTCGAAAATCCCATCCGCGAGAACGCAAAGCAGACGTTTGCCTACTTTAAGGAGCAGGGCGTCACGGTCAAGGTGATCTCCGGCGACAATCCCGTCGCCGTATCGAGGATCGCTGCCGATGCCGGGATCGAAAACGCGGAACGGTGGCTGGATGCGTCGGCAGTCCACTCGGACGAACAGCTGGTACAGGCGGCGGAGAGCTATACGGTCTTTGGCCGCGTGACGCCGCAGCAGAAGCAGCTGCTGGTGCGCGCGCTTCAGGATGCCGGACATACGGTCGCCATGACCGGCGACGGCGTGAACGACATTCTGGCAATGAAGGACGCGGATTGCAGCGTGGCGATGGCGTCCGGCAGCGAGGCCGCCGCGCAGAGCGCGCAGGTCGTGCTGCTGGAATCGGATTTTGCGCGGATGCCCGAGGTCGTGCTCGAGGGGCGGCGCGTGGTCAATAACATCCAGCGCTCGGCAAGCCTGTTCCTCGTAAAGAATATCTTCTCGCTGATGATGGCCCTGTTCTCGGTCATCTTCATGCTCACTTATCCGCTGGAGCCATCGCAGATCTCGCTGATCAGCGCGTTCACCATCGGCATTCCGGGCTTCCTTTTGGCGCTCGAGCCGAACAAGGAGCGGATACAGGGAAATTTCCTGCGGAATGTGCTGCTGAAGGCCCTTCCGGCGGGACTGACGGATGTGCTTGCGGTCGGTGCGCTGGTCGTCTGCGGAGAGGTGTTCTCGCTCCCGCAGGAGGACATTGCGACGGCGGCAACCATGCTGCTGGCGGTCGTCGGCTTCATGATCCTCGTTCAGATCAGCCGCCCGCTGAGTGCGATGAAGTACGCCATTCTGATCGGCGATGCGCTGGGACTGATCCTGTGCGGCATTTTCCTGAATCAGCTGTTTGCGCTGAACGCCATGTCGGAGATCTGTGTGCTGCTGCTGATCGTGTTTGCGTTCGCGTCGGAGTCACTGTTCCGCAATTTGAGCCTGCTGGTGCGTTCGATCCAGAGCTGGCTGGAGAAGAAGCGGGAAAAGCGCCGCTCCTGAAACAAAGAATAATCGCGCCCGGCCGGATATCCGGCCGGGCGCGACGCAGCCTTTGGAAGCGATCGCAGAGTACCGCTGTGTGCAGGACAGAGGCTTTCTCAGACAAAAAACCGGCAAGGCGCGTTTCCGCCGGAGCACACACCAAAATCCGCTTGCAGGAAGCGGCGGGGCTTGGTATACTGAAAACAGAAAAAATTTCAAAGATGTGTGACCAAACGCCGCAAAAGGGTAGTAGAAAAGAAGAGAAAGAAAAGGAAACGGAGGTGGTCGGATGGAGGACGGCGAGATCGTGGCGCTGTACTGGCAGCGGAGTGAGCAGGCGATTGCCGAAACGCAGCGCAAGTATGGCGGATACTGTTATTCGATCGCGAAAAACATTTTATGGAGCGCGGAGGACTCGGAGGAAACGGTCAGCGATACCTACATCGGCGCATGGAACGCCATGCCGCCGTCGCGGCCCGAGCAGCTGCGGACCTTCCTCGGAAAGATCACGCGGCGGCTGGCGCTGAAAAAGCTGCGCACGCAGACAGCGGAGAAGCGCGGCGGGGGAGAAACGCAGCTGGTGCTTGACGAGCTGGAGGGCTGCGTTCCGGCCGGTGCGGATGTGGAGATGCAGGTGGAGCTGCGGGAGCTTGTCCGGCGGATCGACGCCTTTTTGCAGACGCTTTCGCGCGAGGAACGGCGGGTATTTCTCTGCCGCTACTGGTATTTTGATTCGATCACGGAGATCGCGGAGCGCTTTGGCTTTGGCCAGAGCAAGGTGAAAATGATGCTGCTGCGCACGAGAGGGAAGCTTCTGGCGCAGCTGGAAAGGGAGGAAATGATCGTATGAAGTCGGATAAATTGCAGGACGCCATCGGCGAGGTGAAGGACGAGTATATCGCCGACGCGCACCCGGAGGCAGCCGCGCCGCAGAAGAAAAACCGCCGCATCGTATGGGTCGCGGTGGCTGCCGCGCTGGCGCTTGTGTGCGGACTGGGCATCTACGCATTGGTTGGCGGAAGGAACGCCGGAGAGAGCGTGAAGCCGGGCTTCGCGACGCTTGAGGAGCCGAATGTCAAGCCGTCGAAGCCGGAAAAGCAGCCGGATACGCCGGAAAATGTACAGGGAGCGGACGATCCGGAGCAGGAGGAGATCGTCCTTCCGGAGCCGCAGGAAATTGAGCTGCGCGAAGGCCCGACCGCAAGCGGCGAGGCCCCCGCGCGTCAGGTGCTTCTAAGCTTTACATCGCCCGCGCAGCCGGTCACGGCCTCGCTGCCGCAGTATTCCGTGTCGGCGGACTTGAGCAGCCTTGTGAATCTCGATCAGTTCAACGGGCTTTCCGACGAAGCCAAGCAGAAGCTGGCACAGAACCTCTTTGTCGTCACAGGCAGGTACGGCAATGAATTTTTCGAGCTGTATGAGGATAACCGTTACTTCCAGATCCCAAACTTTGTGACGGTCGATTCCCTGATGCACACCTATCACCTGTATTTCAGCCTGCTTCTCAACCGGACGGAGAAAAATGAGCTGGCGCCGAAGCTGGCGGAGCTGAGCCGCGCGATGCTTGCGGCCAGCGAGAAGCAGTACGAGCAGCTGAAGGGCACGCAGTGGAAGGACGCCGCGCTGCGCAACGTGGCCTTTTTCTCCGTTGCGGCAAGCTTGCAGGAGCCGTCGATCCAGCTCCCGGACTATGCGGCGGATATGGCCGCGCAGGAGTGCAGCGCCATCTATGCCGCCTCCGGCATTGACATTTCGGAGCTGACGAGCGATTATCTGGACTACAGCCAGTTCAAGCCGCGCGGCTACTATGAGGGCGACGAGACGCTCGAGCGCTACTTCCGCGCCATGATGTGGTACGGCCAGATCAACTTCACGCAGAAGAACGACAGCCTCAACCGCAGCGCGCTGCTGATGACGCTGGCGATGCTGGACACGGACTTCGATACCTGGGAGAAGATCTACACCGTGACCTCCTTCTTTGCCGGAGCCAGTGACGACCTTGGCTATTATGAGTATGAGCCGGCCACCGAGGAGGCCTATGGCGGCATTCCCGGCGCGTACACGCTGGCGACCGACGAAAAGGCCTATGCGCGCTTTGTCGAGCTGGTCGGGCAGATGGACCCGCCCGCCATCAATTCCATCCCGGTCTGGGAGGGAACGGAGGACATTCCGGAGCTGAAAAAGGGCTTCCGATTTATGGGCCAGCGCTTCACGATCGACGCCTCCGTCATGCAGCAGCTGGTCTACAGCGCCGTCGATGAAAACAGCAGCGGCGAAAAGCGCCTCCTGCCGGATACACTCGATATGCCTGCGGCGCTCGGCTCGGATACGGCTCTGGACATCCTCACCCGGCAGGGCGAGACGGATTATCCGGGCTACAGCGAGAATATGGCGCAGCTGCGCCAGTCGATCCGCAATGCGCCCGAAGGGCTCTGGTCGGCAAGCCTCTATGCCAGCTGGCTGTATACGCTCAATCCGCTTCTGGAGGAGAAGAGCGCAGGTTATCCGTCCTTTATGAGAAGCAGCGAGTGGCAGAAAAAATCGCTCGAGAGCTACGCGGGCAGCTTTACGGAGCTGAAGCACGACACCGTGCTCTATTCCAAGCAGGTCATGGCGGAAATGGGCGGCGGCCCGCAGGAAAAGATCGACGACCGGGGCTATGTGGAGCCGGAGACGGAGGTCTACCGCCGGTTCCAGGAGCTGGCGCAGCAGACGATGGACGGTCTGGAGGGCTACGGAATGCTCTCTGCGGACGAGAAGGAAAATCTTTCGCGTCTGGAGGAGCTGGCGGCGAGCCTGCTGACCATCTCGGAGAAGGAGCTTCGCGGCGAGGTTCTGACGGACGAGGAATATGAGCTGATCCGCGCCTATGGCGGTACGCTGGAGCACCTCTGGGACGAGGCGGTCAAGGATAAGGCCGACAGCGAATGGTACGGCACGCAGGAAATGCCCTCCGCGCTGGTCACGGACATTGCGACCGACCCGAACGGTCGTGTCCTTCAGATCGCAACGGGCCGTCCGTCCGTCATTTATGTGATCGTGCCGGTGGACGGAACGCTCCGTCTGGCCACCGGAACGGTGTTCGACTTCTATCAGTTTGAGCAGCCGCTCTCCGACCGTATGACGGACACCGAATGGCGGCAGAGGATCGGTGTCTGGATGTCAGAGGAAGGCACCTACAACTGGAAGGCTGTTGTGGAAAAGCCGTGGTGGACAGCCAGCTACCGCGTGGAGCAGGACGGCTATAACGCGTACTGATGAAAAAACGCAGGGGCTGGCTGCTCGCAGCGGCAGGGCTTGCGGCCGTCATGGCCGCGGCGCTGACGCTGGCCTATCAGAGCAGAATGCTTCTGCCGCTGTGGATCCGATGGGAGAGCGCGCACATCTGCGGAGAAACAGCGGCGGAGCCGGATGAGATCCTGCTGCGCGGGCGGCGGGCGACCGTCTGCAAGGGCGGCGCTGCGGTCTGGCAGTCAGAGCGCGGCATCCGCGTTCAGGATGTCCTCTGGTGCGACATCGACCACGACGGGGATAAGGAACTGATGCTCCTGTGCTGGAAGCGCGGGAGATACGGCGAAAGCCGTCCGTTCTGGGTCGAGGAGGACGAAAAAAGCTGGTCGCAGCATATTTATATCTACGACTGGACAGAGGAGGGCATTCGCCCGATCTGGATGGCGTCGGATATCGGCATGGATGCCGAGCGCTGGCGCTTTGACGAGCGGGAGCGTCTGGTCATTACGGAGCGCAATGGGCGCGAAAGCGCTTGGGACTGGCTGACATGGGGCCTCAGCGCACTCGGCAACCCGGTGCGGGCAGGATAAGACGGCGGAGCGCTGCGAACGCAGCACCCTCAAACGGAAAACGCTTCGCTGGTTTTCCGTTTGAAAAGGTTTGCATCCTGCTGCGCGCATAATTTGTGTGCCGCAGGCACACAAATTCCACACTTGCAGGACGTAGTGTGTGTTTTCCGACGTACACGCCGCCGGAAAACACGATCTACATTTTATTCCGCCGTGCGCGGCGGAACTCTACGAGGTTTTTGACAGAATGGGCGGAGCGCTGCGTTTGCAGCGCTCCGCTTTTGGCGTTATTCAGAGGATGAGGCGGGCACTTCCGGTACGGCCTCCGCTTCTGCTTCGGAGGGCGCAATGCATTCCGCTTCCGGCGCCGACTCCGCTTCCGGCGCTGCCGCGCCGTCCGACTGATACTGCGCGACGGCAGGGCCGCAGAGCGCCAGATACTTTTCCACGACCGCGCGCGGATGCAGAATTCTCGCCCGGTCGCCGAAGCCGGAGATCCATCCGAAGTAGATCGGGGAGACGGTGATCTCGGCGGTAAAAATGAAATGCTCCGGCCCGTCCGGGATCAGCAGAACATCTCGCCCGAAGCGGTCAATGACGACGCCGGCCAGCGAATCATGAAAGCGCATCTTGACCGGCTCCGTCTCGCCGGAAAACATACCGAAAACGCTCCGGCCATATCTGGAAACGTCCAGATTCCGCGTCTGCGCGTCGCTGTAGCGCGGCTTGGCGGTCTCCGTGATGTGCGTCATTTTATCCACGCGGTAATGTGTGATGCCGTGGCGCTCCGAATGCGCGATCAGATAGTAATTCTGATCGTCCCAGCACAGGGCGTAGGGGCTGGCGGCGTAGGTGCGGTCGCGGTAATGGCGCTCACGGTCAACGCCCCAGTCAAAGTATCGGAAGGTGATCTGGGAGTTGTGCGCGATGGCGTCGTGGATGCGGTCCACGTTATAATAGATGCTCTCGTTCATGGTCTTGACGCGGCCGGAGACTGTGACCTGCCGGCGGAGGCTGCCGGCGTCATGACGGCTGGCGAGAGCCTCCAGCTTGGAGATCAGCTCCATAGACTTGCGCTTTGTCAGAAAGCGCGAGGCCTGCACCGCGTCCACCAAAAGCTTCAGCTCCGGAAGCTCAAAGGCGCGGGAGGCGAGGAAGAAGCCGCCGCCGCGGCCGCGTCTCGTGCAGATATCCATGCCGAAGTCCTGCAGGCAGGCAATGTCGCTGTAGATGCTTTTACGCTCGGCCTGAATGCCCCTTTCCGCGAGGTATTCCAGAATGTACTGGGTGGAGAGCGGGTGATTTTCGTCGCTTTGCTGCTCGAGCAGCTCCCGCAGATAGAGAAGCTTCCGCTTCTGATCGTCGGATCTCGCCATGTGCGTTCCCTCCTTTTTGTCCATTTTATCGGACTTTACAGAAAAATGCAAGCTGGATTGCGATGCAAACGGCTTATGCGTCTGCATAGCGGACTTTTTCCGGTCATAAGGAATTCTTAATTTGAAGATTCTCGCGGCCTGTGCTATAATTTAAACCACGATAGGAGGAACGCCATGCTTTATCTGGGATGCCATCTTTCGGCCTCCGGCGGCTACGCCGCCATGTGCCGCACAGCGCGCTCGATCGGCGCGAATACCTTCCAGTTCTTTACGCGCAACCCACGCGGCGGCGCGGCAAAGGCCATCGATCCGGCGGACGCGCAGACGCTCGTCCATGCGCAGGAGACGGGCGAGCTTGGACAGGTCGTGGCGCACGCGCCCTATACGGTCAATCCCTGCTCAGCCGAGGAGAAAACGCGCGAATTCGCGGTGCAGACGCTTGCGGACGACCTGCGGCGATTGGAGCTTACGCCGGGGAACTACTACAATTTTCATCCGGGCAGCCATGTCGGACAGGGCGTGGAGGCCGGGGTCGCATGGATCGCCGCCGCGCTCAACAAGGTGATGTTCGACGGTCAGCAGACGACGGTGCTGCTGGAGACCATGTCCGGAAAGGGCAGCGAGGTTGGCGGCCGGTTTGAAGAGCTGCGCGAGATCCTTGACCGCTGCGAGAGGCCGGAACGGCTCGGCGTCTGCCTCGATACCTGTCACGTCCACGACGCGGGCTACGATCTTGTCAACGATCTCGACGGCGTGCTGACGGAGTTTGACCGCGTGATCGGATTATCCAGACTCCGCGCGCTGCACATCAACGACAGCAAGAATCCCTGCGGCGCACATAAGGATCGCCACGAGGTGATCGGCGGCGGGTACATCGGGCTGGAGGCACTGCGGCGGGTGGTATGGCACCCGGCGCTGGCGGGCCTGCCGATGGTGCTCGAGACACCGAATGAGCTGAGCGGCTACGCCGCCGAGATACGCCTTCTGCGCGAAAATGTGAACACATTGTAAAGAAAACACGCATTTTCTTGAAGATCCTGGTTTCCTGTGTTACGTTTGAATGAGAAACAATGGGAGGAAAGCATATGAAAAACGACACGAACCGTCCGTACCGGGACAAGCCGTATTTCCGCTGGGGGATCACCGCCCTGGTCGTCATCATCATCAGCATCCTGCTGGTCGTGATCTTTACGGACATTCCGGGCTTCTTTTCCATGCTGAACGGCTTCGGGGCGATTTTGTCGCCGCTGATCTACGGCGTCGTGTTCGCATTCCTGCTCAATCCGCTCGTGAAATTCGTCGATACGCGGCTGGCGCCCGCACTGGAAAAGAAAAAGGCAAAGAATCCGAAGGCGCGCTATTCTCCGCAGAAGCTCAGCCGCGCGGCGGGCATCGTGTTCGCGCTGGTCATTGCCGGACTTGTCGTGTATGCGTTTTTCTCCATGCTGCTGCCGCAGCTGTATGACAGCGTGGCGGGTATCGTCAACAACGCCGAGACCTATTACAGAAGCATTGAGAAATGGGTCAACAACCTGCTCAACGACAACCCGGAGATCCAGAATTATGTGGAAATGGGCCTCGACGAGATCTACAACTTCCTGCGCAACTGGGTCAGCACGAGCCTGCTGAGCGACATGCAGAAGCTCCTGACCACGCTGACCACGTCCGTGGTCGCGGTCGTCAAGAGCGTGGCGAATCTGCTCATCGGCCTTGTGGCGTCGGTCTACATGCTCTGGTCGAAGGATGTTTTTCAGGCGCAGGCCAAGAAGCTGATCGTCGCGGTGTTCCGGCCCTCGGCGGCAGACCATCTGTTCTACCTTGGCCGCGAGACGAACAAGATCTTCAACGGCTTCGTGATCGGCAAGATCATCGACTCGCTCATCATCGGCTTTTTGTGCTACTTCGGAATGCTCATCCTCCGGCTGCCGTATCCGGTGCTGGTGGCGACGGTGGTCGGCGTGACCAACGTCATCCCGTTCTTCGGGCCGATCATCGGCGCGGTGCCGTGCGCGTTCCTGATTTTGCTGGTCAATCCGCTGCAATGCTTCTACTTTGTGATCTTTGTGATCTGCCTCCAGCAGCTTGACGGCAACGTCATCGGCCCCAAGATCCTCGGCAACACCATCGGCATTTCCGGCTTCTGGGTACTGGTGTCCATCACGGTCGCGGCGGGCCTCTTCGGCTTTGCGGGGATGCTGCTGGGTGTGCCGGTGTTTGCGATCATCTATATGCTCATCTCCGATTCGGTCAATCTGTTGCTCAAAAAGAAGGGCGATACGACTGCGACCGATGCGTATTACGCCATCGAGCGCGTATCCGATCTGGAGCAGGGGAGCGCCGTCCCGGCAGGGGAAGCGCCTGCCGACGCGGAGGCTCCGGCTGAGGCGGAAAAGGCTTCGCAGGAGGAAGCGTCCGCCCCGCAGGATGCTGCGGAGACGCAAAAGAAATAATGACGCTCCGGACCCCTCACGGCCGTGAGGGGTCTTTCGGAAAATGGCCCGCAAGAATGCGGGGAGGAATGCGAGATGCTGGCAATTCAGACTTTTTTTGAAAATCTGTCCGGGATCGGCTTCGCCGCGATCTACAGCGACGTTCTGCGGTATATCCTGCCGCTGCTGGCGCTGCTGATCCTGTGGCGCTGCGGGCGGTCGCTGCTGACCTTCCGGCGGGAGCCGGAGGTGTGGGCGTGGCTTGCCGCGCCCTCCGGCGAGAAGATCCCTGTGACGCACTGGGAGAGCCTTGTCGGGCGCTCGGTCAGCTGCGACGTGGTGCTCGACTATCCGACCATATCCCGCCGTCATGCCGTCCTGACGCGCTATGACGACGGCAGCTGGAGCGTTTCCGACATCGGCTCCAAGGGCGGTATCCGCGTCAACGGCGCGGATACGGACATGTGCGCCGTCGGCTTTGGCGACGTGATCTCGCTGGGCGGCGTGGACTTTACGCTCGTTCCCATCACGAAGGAGCAGGAGCGGATTCAGGCCTCCGTCCGCACACGCGCCGGCAAGGAGATCAGTCCGACGCTGTCGCTGCTGCTTCTGTCGGTGTTTCAGGTGCTGGCGTGTCTGCAGCTGATGCTGCATTGTGAGCAGATCGGCAGGATCGCTGCCTCCTTTGGCATTCTGCTTGTGATGGAGTGGGCGCTTTTCCTGCTGCTGCGGCTGATGCGCCGGAGCGGCTTCGACGTGGAGACGGTCGCGCTGTTCCTGACGACGCTGGGCGTCTGTGTGGTCGCGTCCTCCGACCCGGACGCACTCAAAAAGGAAATGATCGCGCTTGGGGCCGGGATCGCGGTGTTCCTGATCCTCGGCTGGTTCCTGCGCGATCTGGAGCGGGCGAAGAAGCTCCGCTATCTGGCGGCGGCCGCGGGCATTGCGCTGCTGGTGTTCAACCTGCTCTTCGGCGTGGAAAAATACGGCGCGAAGAACTGGGTCGAGCTTGGCCCGATCTCCTTCCAGCCGTCGGAGCTGGTCAAGCTCTGCTTCATCTTTGCGGGCGCGTCCACGCTGCAAAGGCTCATGACGCGGCGGAATCTGTTCCTGTACATCGTTTATTCGGCGGCGATCTGCGGCTGCCTTGCGCTCATCAACGACTTCGGAACGGCCATCATCTTCTTTGTGACCTTCCTCGTGACGGCGTTCATGCGCTCGGGCGATTTTGCGACCATCGGCCTTGCCTGCGCGGGAACGGCCTTCGCGGGCGTTCTGGTGCTGCGCTTCAAGCCCTATGCGCTGCGGCGGTTTTCGACCTGGCGGCATGTGTGGGAGTATGCGCTGACGAGCGGCTACTCCCAGACGCGCGCCATGATGTGCATTGCCTCCGGCGGCCTGTTCGGCCTCGGCGGCGGAAGAGGCTGGCTCAAATATGTCGCGGCGGCGGACACCGACCTTGTTTTTGCGTTCGTCGCGGAGGAGTGGGGCCTGCTGATCGCGCTGATGCTGGTCGCGGCCATCGTGCTGCTGGCGGCGTTCGTGGTACGCTCCGCGCCTGTGGAGCGCAGCAGCTTCTATTCCATCAGCGCGGCCTCCGCCGTGACGATCATGCTTGTGCAGACGCTGCTGAATGTGTTCGGAACGGTGGACATCCTGCCGCTGACCGGCGTTACGTTCCCATTCGTTTCCAACGGCGGCTCGAGTATGCTCTGCGTGTGGGGCCTGCTCGCCTTTATCAAGGCGGCGGACACGCGGCAGAACGCCAGCTTCTCCGTGAAGCTGCCCGGAAGGGAGGATTAAGGCATGAAAAAGCTTGCCCTGCGGGCCTATTTTGCGCTGGCGCTGGCGGCGGTCCTTGCCATCGGCGCGTTTGCGTTTACGATCAGCTATTTTGTAAAGGCGGACGACTGGGTCATGTTCTCCGGCAGCCCGCATGTCTATTCCGGTGCAAATCTCAGCGTCGGCTATGTGGACGACCGGGACGGGACGCGCCTGCTCGACGCGACGGACGGCAGAACGTATTCGGACGACGCGCAGACGCGCGCGGCTACCATGCATCTGCTCGGCGACCGGTACGGCTACATCTATGCGCCGCTGCTTGGCAACTTTGCCGATAAAATGATCGGCTACGATAAGATCAACGGCCTGTATACGCTCCGCGAGGAGTACAGCACCGCACAGCTCTCCATCAGCGCGGAGGTGCAGAAGGCCGCACTGGAGGCGCTGAACGGGCGGCGCGGCACCATCGGCGTCTACAACTACCAGACCGGCGAAATTCTCTGCGCCGTGACCTCGCCGAGCTACGACCCGGACAATATGCCGGACGTAGAGAGCGACACGACGGGCGCGTATACGGGCGTGTATCTCAACCGCTTCTTTGACGTGACGTATACGCCCGGCTCCATTTTTAAGCTCGTGACCGCAGCGGCGGCCATCGAGAATATTCCGGATATCGATTCGCAGAGCTTCCAGTGTAACGGCTCAAGCATTATCGGCGGGCAGAAGATCGTCTGCGAGGGCGTCCATGGAACGATTGATTTCAAGAACGGTCTCGCGCACTCCTGCAACAATGTTTTCGGTGATATCGCCGTGCAGGTCGGCGGAAAAACGCTGGAGCGCTACGCGAAAAAGGCGGGCCTGACGGAAGCGCTGAGCTGCGACGGCTATACGACCGCGAAGGGAAGCGTCGATCTGAGCGGTGCGGACGACGGTGACGTGGCATGGGCCGGGATCGGGCAGTACACCGATCAGGTCAGCGCCTACGCCTTTATGCGCTTTATGGGCGTGATCGGGGGCGGCGGTGAGGCGGCGGAGCCGTATCTGATGGCGTCGATCCAGAAGGGCGAAAAAACGACGTATACGGCAAAGCGCAGCTCCACGGGCCGTATTCTCGAGGAGGCGACGGCGAAAAAGCTCACGGAAATGATGCGCTATAATGTCGAAAATATCTATGGCGCGTGGCAGTTCGGCGATCTGAACGTCTGCGCCAAATCCGGCACCGCCGAGCAGGAGGGGCAGGTCGCCAACGCGATGTTCGCGGGCTTCGTGCAGGATGCGGACTGCCCGCTGGCGTTCGTTGTGTTCATCGAGAACGGCGGGAGCGGCAGTGCGGCGGCTGCGCCGGTCGCGGCGCAGGTTTTGAAAGCCTGCGCGGCGGAGATCAAGAAATAATTGCAAGGTGACTACGCTCGACCTCAATGAAAGCAAAAAACGCTGCCGCACTTACAAGTTTGCTTCGTAAGTGCGGCAGCCGTATCTAATGAATTATCGTTTGTTATTGTATGCAGTCTGTTTGCCTGAGAAGGTCCATAACATCGATCGTGTTAAGAGTGTCCATTTCTCCATACGAAACAAAATGGATCACATATACGTCTCCGGCTTGGAACACGTTTGCCGAAACATTGGGCGGCAAAAGGTCCAGAGGTATTTCAATCTGCTTTTTGGCGTTTCTGCCAGCATAGACTTTGTGTACTTCAGAATCAAATCTTGTCCGGTCTTCTACATCATATCGCCTGATACTTGCAAAGCGCATCCAGCCCATTGTTATGTACTCGGTATCCGAATTTGGACCAAAAACCTCGTCTGTCACATGCCATAGACCGATGTTGTTTTTTGTTAAAAGTAATATTTTTACCATACGATCAGGCATGTATTGGAATACAACTCTGTATTCGCTGCCATTGTCATCAATACCGGTATGAATATATTGGATATCGTTTTCGTTGAGGCCTGATTCACTTAGAGCTATTCTAAAGCTATTATGGTAAACAATAAGAAAAGTAATTAATATCAGAGCGAGTAAAAGAAGGAGAAGCAATCCGAATGTACGTTTTCTCATAAGGTACCTCATGGCTCGCAGTGCGAAGGGAACGCAGGGTAACAAGGATAGATTTTTTCAATTCTATTAGCTTCCGGAGCGGTGATATCAATAGAGTCTATACAGTTCTGCAGCGGTCCTCCGGATACAGAAGTGTATGCAGTCACCGCAAGACTATTACTGTTGTAGTTACTCGGTGTATTATAAATCATTTTATTTCCTTGGATAACTTCGGGGGTGAGCACAGAGGTTCCATTAGAAGTCGTATAGGAAAATCGAGGTAGCTGGTATCCGACATTGGTTGTTGCTTTTGTGCAAATTAATGAAAGCCATTGATAGGCATCTGTTTGGCTATTCTGCCTGACGTACATAAAAGAGGCGGTGGTCACGAGCGACCAGCTATACACTATGTGAGGAACATCCACTTCTGTGGTAGTAGATATGCCAGTTACAAAAGACTCAACGGCATCTAAAAAAGTTAATGCGAAATTGGCCCCTGGTATTTCTCCAACGAGCGCTCCAACACCAGCCTTTGCAAGAGTAGAAAAAACATTAACGGTACCAGCCTGCCAGTTTGTACTAAATGTAACAGTTTTTGAACCGGTTTCGGCAAGAGGAGAGTTTGGACTTGTAGGCTGCGCAACTAGCTTTTGAATATTGTATGTAGTTCCATTGGAAGTGTAGGTCGAACGATAGGACGCCCAAGTGTTCACTGTAGAGTCTGGAGCCACGGCAAGAGGAGCCAGTGCATCACTGTTAGTTTCATTCAATGTTTGTCCAGAAAGTGCAAGAGCTTTGTCGTTTTTCGTTTCGGGAAATTGCGCATATACTTCATCCGATGAAAGGAAGGTTACACCGTTGCGAATTAACTGCATATCAATGGCATTCAGTTCACTCAATCTGGAATTTTGTAGCTGTATCTGCATCCTACCTTGTGCGTTGAAAATCTGTGCTAACACGGTAGCTCGCTGATCAAAAAGTCTTTCTATTTCTTCTTCAGTGGAAGAAACGTAGGCTGCTTCGTCAGAAACAGCATAAACTGGAGAATTGATTGACGAGAAGAGGAGTAGCGTTGCGACAAGGAAACAAGTGCTTTTTCTTAGTTTCTTTAACATAATAGTAAATCCTCCTTTTCGTGTAGTACAGTCATACTGCGTGATAGTTGGGGCGAATAAGGAAAAGCGCATAAGCCACCACTTGAACATAAGGCTTATGCGCTCACAAGAATGATTTTGATTTGTCCTCTCCACAACTGGGGACTGCACCAAAATCGTGTGCTCCATAAGCTAAAATTGTTATAGCTATAACGATACATGATGTTACCTCCAATCGAATACAGTGTCAGATGTTTTATACTATCTGCTACTTAACTGTAGCATAAATAAGCGAATGGCGCAATTTCCTTTTTGTGTATAATTGTAAATTTTCTGTAAATAAACTCTTCAAGCTATTTTGTGAAGACGGACGACTGGGTCATGTTCTCCGGCAGCCCGCATGTCTATTCCGGTGCAAATCTCAGCGTCGGCTATGTGGACGACCGGGACGGGACGCGCCTGCTCGACGCGACGGACGGCAGAACGTATTCGGACGACGCGCAGACGCGCGCGGCTACCATGCATCTGCTCGGCGACCGGTACGGCTACATCTATGCGCCGCTGCTTGGCAACTTTGCCGATAAAATGATCGGCTACGATAAGATCAACGGCCTGTATACGCTCCGCGAGGAGTACAGCACCGCACAGCTCTCCATCAGCGCGGAGGTGCAGAAGGCCGCACTGGAGGCGCTGAACGGGCGGCGCGGCACCATCGGCGTCTACAACTACCAGACCGGCGAAATTCTCTGCGCCGTGACCTCGCCGAGCTACGACCCGGACAATATGCCGGACGTAGAGAGCGACACGACGGGCGCGTATACGGGCGTGTATCTCAACCGCTTCTTTGACGTGACGTATACGCCCGGCTCCATTTTTAAGCTCGTGACCGCAGCGGCGGCCATCGAGAATATTCCGGATATCGATTCGCAGAGCTTCCAGTGTAACGGCTCAAGCATTATCGGCGGGCAGAAGATCGTCTGCGAGGGCGTCCATGGAACGATTGATTTCAAGAACGGTCTCGCGCACTCCTGCAACAATGTTTTCGGTGATATCGCCGTGCAGGTCGGCGGAAAAACGCTGGAGCGCTACGCGAAAAAGGCGGGCCTGACGGAAGCGCTGAGCTGCGACGGCTATACGACCGCGAAGGGAAGCGTCGATCTGAGCGGTGCGGACGACGGTGACGTGGCATGGGCCGGGATCGGGCAGTACACCGATCAGGTCAGCGCCTACGCCTTTATGCGCTTTATGGGCGTGATCGGGGGCGGCGGTGAGGCGGCGGAGCCGTATCTGATGGCGTCGATCCAGAAGGGCGAAAAAACGACGTATACGGCAAAGCGCAGCTCCACGGGCCGTATTCTCGAGGAGGCGACGGCGAAAAAGCTCACGGAAATGATGCGCTATAATGTCGAAAATATCTATGGCGCGTGGCAGTTCGGCGATCTGAACGTCTGCGCCAAATCCGGCACCGCCGAGCAGGAGGGGCAGGTCGCCAACGCGATGTTCGCGGGCTTCGTGCAGGATGCGGACTGCCCGCTGGCGTTCGTTGTGTTCATCGAGAACGGCGGGAGCGGCAGTGCGGCGGCTGCGCCGGTCGCGGCGCAGGTGCTGAAGGCCTGCGCGGCGGAGATCAAGAAATAATTGCAAAAACACTTGACATTCGGGCTCATTTTGTGTATGATAACTGAGCTGTTTCGGAGTGACAGAGACAGCGGATACCATGGAGTGGTATCGAAGCGGTCATAACGAGCACGACTGGAAATCGTGTGACGGTCAAAAGCCGTCCGAGGGTTCGAATCCCTCCCACTCCGCCATAAAAGCACCGAGAGCATAAGCTTTCGGTGCTTTTACTATATCTTTTACGCGAGAATAAATACCACATAATAGAAATGCATAACGCTCTGCTAATACGGATGCTAATATAGCTTTTTCAGAAGCGTATTCATTTTACTTGTTGCGCCCTCCTGCATATCCGTCAGAACGTGCGAATATGTGTCCATTGTAATCCCGATGGAAGAATGTCCGAGCATGGCAGAGACGATTTTTGCAGGCACGGCATTTTGCAGCATAAAGGTTGCCGTCGTATGTCTGAGATCATGGAAACGGATGGATGGAAGACCAGCCTTTTCTAAAGCCGCATGAAATTGATGATGCAGAACGCCACAGGTAAAAGGTTGTCCAGAATCCCGGCAGCAAACAAGATTCAATGGGTTATAGCCGCCACCTACTTTGGCGCGTAGCTTCTGCAAGTCAGCATATCGAACAATAAGAAGATCAAACAGTGTGTCAGGTAGACGCAACGTCCGGTTGCTATTCTTGGTCTTGGTTTCGGAAATGCTGAAAGTATCCTGCGATTTACAGAGCGCGGAATGACGGATGCTTACAGCTTTCTGGTCAAGGTCAATGTCCTGCCATCGAAGCGCTAGCGCTTCACCACGCCGCAAGCCGAGGGAAACCGTAAGAAGAATCGGTAAATAGACCTCTGAGCCGCTGGACGCCTTGAGAAGCTGCAAGACCTGTTTACAGATGCTTCATATTTGCGGACGGTTGGCGGCTCCACACAGTCGGCAGGATTGCGCGGTAAACTTTCATGTCAATCCGGGTTCGTAAAACGCGCTGTGCTTCTTTTTTGCAGGAAAGCCACTTTCCCATCTTTGAAGCCATTACCATCAACGCGCGGTCGACCTCATAAAACGAGGTTTCTGCTGGTTCACATCGTAATACACGACCGATAGCGGGCTGCCCTCATATACAAAAAACTTTGTCTATTTTTCAAAAAACATCCCCCGGGGGAGCTTCACAATCAAAAAATGCTTTGATAGGATAAAGGCACAGTTCATACACTCCCAATCCTCGAATGCAAAAACGGTATCGCGCTATCTTGGGGAAGAAGTAGCGTGATGCCGTTTTTGCAGCAAATTCGAGCATGAAGAAACGGCACCGGGAGCAAGTACAAATGAAAGGTGAAAGATTATGAAAATGACAACTCGCTACCTCGCGGCGCTGCTTGCCGCGCTGATGCTGCTTGGACTGTGCGCTTGCAGCGCACAACAAACGCCAGCAGAAACGACGGATACACCGGCTGCAACGAATGAAACAGCTTCAGCCACGAAAACGGAAGAAATCAGCACCGAACCTGAATCCACGGACGCAGAAGCCGCCACTCGGACGATCACCGATGGGAATGGCCGCGAAGTAGGAATCCCACAGACGGTTGAAAGTATTGTTTGCGTTGGCGTAGGCGCGCTGCGCTACTCCTGCTATATGCAGGCGCAGGACCTGGTTGTCGGCGTTGAGGATTACGAAACCAAGGCCGGAATGTCCCGCCTTTATAACTATGTGAATTTTGACAAGTTCGGCACATTGCCGGTAACCGGCACGAACGGCGAACCTTTTGTCGAGGAAATCATCCGTGTTGGTCCGCAGGTCATTGTCATGTCCTCGTATGCAAACGTTGACCCAGACGAGCTGCAAAGCAAAACCGGGATTCCGGTTGTTATGGTTCCTGGCAGCGATACGACCCTTGATGATAAAGCGTATGAAACGCTGCGGATTCTTGGCGAGCTATACGGCAAGGAAGATCGCGCCGAAGAACTGACAACCTATCTGCATGGGATCGAAGACGATCTTACTGCCCGCACGGAGGGTGCTGCAGAGGAAGAAAAACCCTCTGTCTACGTTTGCGGCGTATCCTTTAAGGGCGCGCACGGTTTCGAGGGTACAGAAGCGTTCTATGGCCCGTTTGAGCTGATTCACGCGAATAACCTTGCCAATACGACCGGTCAGACCGGCGCATTTGACATTGACACGGAGCAGGTTCTTGCATGGGACCCGGATGTGATCTTCGTTGACTTTAACGGCATGGATTTAATCAAGGAAGATTATGCAACGAACGCAGATTTCTATAACAGCCTGACTGCTGTGAAAGAGGGACGTGTCTACTCGCAGATTTCGTTCCGCTCCAGCGCGTCGAATCTGGAAACCGCGCTGGCCGATGCGTATTATGGCGCAACCATTCTCTATCCGGAGCAGTTTGCGGATGTGGATGTCGAAGCAAAAACCGGAGAAATCTTTGAAATGCTGCTGGGCAGCAACCCTTATCAGGACTTAAAGGATGCTGGCTATGAATTCAAACCTGTCACAATCGGCGAATAACGATCCGGGCACAGCCTATCGCCGAAATCAAGTCAAAAGCTGCTGCTTTCTTGGAATACTGTTTCTCAGTCTGCTGATTGCGCTTGTGCTGTCCTTGCGGGCAGGCTCTTACAATACACCGATTGCAGAGCTGGTAAAAGGTGTTTTTGGAAAAGCAGCCGACGATAAAATCAACCTTGTCGTTCGCAACAATCGTTTGCCCCGTATCTGCACGGCACTGATTGCGGGTGCTGGTCTGGGACTTGCCGGTTGTGTGATGCAGGCGATTCTCCGCAATCCGCTTGCATCTGCGTCCACGTTGGGTGTTTCACAGGGTGCCGGCTTTGGCGCGGCGTTTGCGATTATTGTACTGAACATGGGCGCGGTAGGAAACCTCGGCAGCGTTGCGATTCCGTTGTGCGCGTTCGTCGGCAGTATGGCCGTTGCACTGGTCATTTTGGGTCTGAGCCGATTTCGTCAGGTTTCCACACAGGGAATTGTCCTTGCAGGCACGGCGATCAGCGCCATGTTTTCCGGTGCAACAACGTTAATGCAGTATTTCGCAGATGAAATTCAGCTTAATACGCTGGTTTTCTGGACGTTTGGCAGTCTTGGCAACACGAACTGGGGAGACGTTGGAAAAATGCTGATCGTGCTTGTTGGCGTCTCTTCCTGCTTCTTCCTGCACCGTTGGGATTATAATGCGCTGTTGAGCGGCGAGGAAACAGCCGTCAGTTTGGGAATTAACGTGAAGCGGCTTACACTTTCCAATATGGTGCTCTGCTGCCTGCTTTCCTCGGTGATCGTGTCCTACATCGGTCTGATCAACTTTATCGGCTTGATTGCGCCGCATATTGTCCGCTTGGTTGTTGGCAACAACCACGTCTATCTGCTGCCCGGCTCTGCGATGGCGGGCGCACTCATTCTGCTGCTGGGCGATCTGTTTGCGCGTGTTGTCATCAGCCCGATTATCCTGCCGATCGGCGCAATTACCTCGTTCCTTGGCGGCCCGATGTTCCTCTATCTCCTGTTCAAAGGAGGAGATCGGAAATGCTGAGCGTTGAAAATCTTACCTACCACTACAAAGGCGGACCAGCGGTTCTCAAGGACGTGACCTTCAATGTGAACGCAGGAGAGTTCCTGGCGATTCTGGGTAACAACGGCGTTGGAAAAAGCACGATGCTGAAGTGTTTTAACAAAATTCTTACACCAGACGATGGAAAAATCATACTGGATGATGAAAATCTCCTGCAAATGAATGCCAGACAGGTCGCGCAGCGCGTAGCGTTTGTTGCGCAGAGCGTGCCAAGCATCCAAATGACGGTTCACGACATGGTCATGCTGGGACGAAGGCCCTATATGAAATGGGGATTTACGGAAGACGATCATCAGATCGTCCATCATGCAATGGCCGAGCTTCAGATTGAACCGCTGCGTGGGCGTTTTCTCAATGAACTGTCCGGCGGTGAACGGCAAAAGGTGATGCTGGCGCGTGCGCTGGCGCAGCAGCCGAAGCTCCTGCTGCTCGATGAGCCGACGAGCAGTTTGGATATTCAAAATCAGTATCAGGTTTTGCAGATCGTCCGGAATATTTGCCATGAACAGCATTTGACGGCGATTGTCGTGATTCACGACCTGAACCTTGCGCTGCGGTTTTGTGACCGATTCGTTCTGTTGCGTCAGGGCGGTGTCTACGCCTGCGGCGGAAAAGACGTTCTGGACAGAGATGCGCTGCGGGATGTGTACCATGTGGATGCAGAGGTCGTAGCGGTTCAAAAACAGAGTATTGTCCTTGTCGATGAAGAGGACGCAACACGTTCATAAAAAAGGAGAAACAATATGGCACATAAATTGGATTCAGAAAAAAGACTCTGGGAAAAGGCCGCAGCCTTTCACGGCCATGTATGCCCCGGCCTGACGATCGGCTACCGGGCGGCGCTGTACGCGATGGATCTGTTGGGACTGACGTTTTCGGACGATGAACAGGTCGTATGCATTACGGAAAATGATGCCTGCGGCGTTGATGCGATTCAAGCAATTCTTGGATGCAGCATCGGAAAGGGCAATTTACTGTTCCATATGCGCGGCAAACAGGCATTTTCGTTCTACAATCGGAAAAACGGAAAGTCTGTCCGCCTTGTCCTGAAAGCAAAGCCGCGCGACATGACGCGGGAAGAAACGTTCGACTATTATCAAAGCTGCGCAGATGATGAAATGTTTGATGTCAAGGAAACCAAAATCCAGCTTCCGGAACAGGCCAGAATTTTTGATTCCTATGTCTGTGATTGCTGCGGTGAAACAACCGGTGCAAACTGGATTCGGCTGTCCGGTGACAAAAAGCTGTGTTTGGACTGCTATGAGACGTATGATCGATTTGACGTCTGAACGTTTTTCGGTTGACCACAAATATGACCCTTTACAGCTTAGACAGGCAATAAAACAATAGGCTGACTGATGCGAAATTCTACGGATTCTGAACGTAAAATTACGGATTTATACGAAAAATGTTTCTAAAAACGTGATTGCCAGACTTCAAATCCACCTTCTCCACCAAAACGCCTGATATTCTTTGAATATCAGGCGTTTTTGCAACTATTTTTGGATTCCTGATTTTCTAGGGTGTTTTTCAGGCATCAACCCAGCAGAATTTTTCCTATAAACGTATATACCATTTTCGGGAATGCACCTCGTGAAAACCTGTGAAATCCGGCTTGACCCACACGGCGAAATGTCCAAAGAGCGGCGGAGAGAATGATAGGACTGTCCACCCTCCTGCAAATTTCCCCATCCTTCTGTCGGCTTCGCGCACATCGGAAATCCCGATTCTTTGTTTACTGCAGCGCAGTTTTTGCGCCAACTCCGGGTCAGATAACAATTTGTATATTCACCCTGCGGCATCATAGAGCGACAGGTCAACAAAATCGCCATGCTGGAACAGAAAAAGCAGCACTACGAAGAAATTCTCCGCCGGGAGCTTGACATGGATTTTTGATGGATATACGGCAGCCCCGGCTCGGAATACTCCGGGCCGGGGCATCTGTTTAGTCTCATAGAATGGGAATGTAATTATAAGAGTTATAGATTGGTGCAGTTGCCAGTCTTGTCAGTTTTATGCCTGCATCTCATTGCTGTCGGCATAGCAGCTCTCGTCCGTCTGCGCGGCCAGAAAATCATAAATTTCGGAGAAGGCCGTCCGGCCATAGAAATCGTCCGCGTTGACGACGGCAAACGGGCCGTTTACCACGCCCTTGCAGCAGGCCAGCGCATGGCCGGTGCCCATGGCCTGGTGCGTCCGGCCGGGACGGAAATGCCCTCCGGCAGACGCTCCAGTTCCTGAAAGACATAGGAGACATGGAAATACCGCTCCATACGGTCGCCGATCCATTCGCGGAACTCCGCTTCCATCTCGCGCTTGATGATGAACACCACGTCGCGGAAGCCCGCGCGCCATGCGTCAAACAGGGAAAAATCAATGATGATGTGTCCCTCCGGATCGGCCGGCTCGATCTGCTTGAGGCCGCCGAAGCGGCTGCCCATGCCTTCGGCCATAATCACGAGTGACGGGTTTTGTCTTCGCATATTTATTACCTCACAATACAAAGCAAAGATTCATCTGGCAAGGATTCCGGTTGCCTCGTAAAACTGCTGCTGGGATAGAAGCTGCGTTTTTAATTGGGACTGGAAGCGATTCTGCGGCACAAACGCAGCAATTTCATCCGGCTGAATGTCCCAACGGAGCACATATCGTGCAGCTGCGTTGGATGCGGTGCGTCCGACGATTTGAAAACGCTGTTGAAAAAATGAAATATTGGAGTATACTCCAACCAGAGGCAGCAGCGTTTCGTCCAGCAGCCACGAATGGCAGCTGAAATACGAAAATGCATATGCCGGAAAGTATTTCGGAAAAAACGCGCGCGCCTGCGCAAAGGACGCATCACACGCCGCAGGCTCCAACGAGCCGCCGCGGCAGATGTGCACGGACACCAGCGGCTGCCCCGGCTCGATGCCGAAAGACGGCGCGGAAAAGTCTGCCGGTTCCATGCAGAACTGAAGCCGGCCAAGCTGGAACAGCCGCAGCGTCAGATGATTCGTCAGCCATGCGCTTTCGGCAAGGCCGATCTTGCCGCTATAGCTCCAATATTCGGAGGCCCAGCGGCCGATATCGTCGATCGTATGATAAAAAACCTCGTCCGGAAGCTGGTGCCTTTGATAATCGTTCAGCAGCTTCTGACTCCAAAGGAGCGCTGCGAGCAGATCCGTCTTGGGATCGCCGCTCCAACGGAGCGTGTCTGCCCTGTAAATTTCGGCGGCCTGAGAAAGTGCCGGAAGCAGCGCTTCCTCAAAGTCCTTTT